>WBJT01000002.1_pt2 | contig 75934 bp, 75 predicted proteins | sample 5109881 | NCBI WGS metagenome assembly WBJT01 (sample SAMN11895465, study PRJNA545514) | wastewater metagenome | isolation source: saline BTEX enrichment culture, original innoculum from Kuwait petroleum... | place: USA:Stillwater, OK | collected 2018-09-01
GGCCCGCGGTGGCGGCCGGGCCCTCGAGCTCATGGACGAGCGCGGCACCGATCTGTTCGTCGCCGAGTAGCGACGGGGCGGACCGGCACCGGCGGGGAGGGAACACCCCGCCGGGGATCAATGGTTCACCCATCGCCCCCGGTTTGGCGTTATCCTGTCGGGCAGCGATCTGAGTTCGGGGGAAGCCATCAAACCGCTGTTTGCACGAGGACCGTCGATAACGGCACGTCTGGTGCTTCTGGCACTGGCGTCGGTGGCGCTGATGACCCTGGACCACCGGGAGGGGTACTTGCAGCCGGTGCGCTACGCACTGACCACGGCGGTCTATCCGGTGCACGTCGCCGCCGAGCTCCCGGCGGAGATCGGGCGCTTCTTCTCCCGCGAGTTCCGCAGCCGCCGCGCACTGGTCTCCGAGATCGAGCGGCTGCAGGACAAGCTCCTCCTCAGCCAGGCGCGGCTGCAGAAGCTTGACGCCCTCGAGGTCGAGAACATCCGGCTGCGAAAGCTCCTCGACTCCTCCTACGAGGTGGGCGAGTCCGTGCTGATCGCCGAGCTGATGCGCGTGGATTTCGATCCGCACACCCATCTGGTGCGCATCGACAAGGGCGCGCGTGACGGCCTGTTCGCGGGGCAGCCCGTGCTCGACGCCAACGGCGTGGTCGGCCAGGTGGATACCGTCGGGCCGTTCACCGCCACGGTCCGGCTGATCTCCGATCCCAGTCACGCCATCCCGGTGCAGGTCAACCGCAACGGCGTGCGCGCCGTGGCCGTGGGCACTGGGGATCTGAGCGCGCTGAAGTTGACCAACCTGCCGAACAACACCGATATCCGCAAGGGCGACCTGCTGCTGACCTCCGGGCTCGGCGGGCGTTTCCCGTCCGGCTATCCGGTAGGCCGGGTCTCCGCCGTGGACAAGAAGCCGGGGCGGCCGTTCGCGGAGGTCACGGTGAAGACCGCCGCCTCCCTGGACCGGCTCCAGGAGGTGCTGCTGGTGCGCCGCGAGGGCGATGTGCCCCAGTTCGCGGGCGGATCGGCGGTGCCGGAAGAACAGGCGCCGGGGTCCTGAATGCGCGTGGGGCGCTAGCATATGGCGACGTCGACGCGCCACGGCGGCTGGGTGATCCTGGTGAGCGTGTTCCTCGCGCTTATCCTTTCGGTGGTGCCGATGCCGACCTCGCTGGAGCTGGTGCGCCCGCCCTGGACCCTCGTGGTCATCATCTACTGGGTACTGGCGTTGCCCGAGCGGGTCGGTGTCGGGGTCGCATGGGGCGGGGGGCTGTTCGTCGACATCCTCCAGAGCATGCCCCTCGGCGCGCACGCGCTGGGGTTCGCGCTGGTGGCGTGGCTCACGCTCAAACTGCACCGGCGCCTGCGGATCTTCCCGATGTGGCAGCAGGCGATGACCGTGCTGGTGCTGAGCCTGCTGGTACGGGTGCTGCTTTTCTGGGTCGACGGCATAACCGGCCGGGCGAACCCTGGTTGGTGGCACTGGATGCCGGCGTTCTCGGCCACTGTGGTGTGGCCGGTGGTCTTCTTCACGCTGCGCGAGGCGCGGCGGCGATTCAACGTGCGCTGAACCCCGCGCCGGCCGGCGCTGTCGACCGGGGGGCCGTTTGTCTCAAGTGATCGTCCAATGACTGTGCAGCAGCTCCAGGATCCCGTGCGCGAGCGCCGGCTCGTGCGCTCGCGGCTGGTCGTGGCCGCGCTGGCCGTGCTGGCCGCGGTCGGCGTGCTGGCGGGGCGGATGTGGTGGCTGCAGGTTGCCGGCTACCAGCATTACGCCACCCTCTCCCAGGAGAACCGCGTGCGGGTGGTGGGCGTGCCGCCGACCCGCGGGCTGATATATGACCGTAACGGCGTGCTCCTTGCGGAGAATGTGCCCACCTACCGCCTGGTGGTCACGCCGGAGCAGGTGAGCAACATGGACAACCTGCTCACGCGTATCCGCAAGGTCGTCTCGCTCCGTCCCACGGACCTGGAGCGCTTCCATGAGCTGCGGCGCCAGCGTCCGGGATTCCAGGAGATCCCGCTGAAGTTCGACCTCACCGAGAAGGAGGTCGCCCGGCTGGCCGTGAACCGTCACCGTTTCCCCGGCGTGGAGGTGAAGGCGCAACTCACCCGGAACTATCCCCTGGGCAGCACCGCGGTCCACGCCGTTGGTTACGTCGGGCGGATCAATCAGCAGGAGCTCTCCGGCCTGTCCGCCGCCGAGTATTCCGCCACCAGCCACATCGGCAAGACCGGGATCGAGCGGTACTACGAGAAGCGCCTGCACGGGCACGTGGGCGTCAAGCGGGTGGAGACCAACGCCATGGGGCGGACCCTGCGCGTGCTCGACCGTGATCCGCCGGTGCCCGGCGAGGACCTGCAGCTGAGCCTGGACGTGCGGCTGCAGAAGGTCGCCGAGGGCGCTCTGGGCGAGGAGAGCGGCGCTATCGTGGCCATCGACCCGCAGACCGGCGAGCTGCTGGCGATGGCGAGCACACCGACCTTCGACCCCAATCTCTTCGTCAACGGCATCTCGCTGGAGGACTACCGCTCGCTGCAGCAGGGCAAGGACAAGCCGCTGTTCAACCGCGTGCTCCGCGGGCAGTATCCGCCGGGCTCCACGATCAAGCCCTTCATGGGGCTGGCGGGACTGGAAACCGGTACTACCACGCCGGAAGAGACGGTCTACGATCCCGGTTACTACAGCATCCCCGGCGTTGATCACCGCTGGCGCTGCTGGAAGCGCGGCGGGCACGGCACCGTGAACATGCACGATGCCATCGAGGAGTCCTGCGATACGTACTTCTACGATCTTGCCTACAAGATGGGCATCAACGCCATGCACGACTTCCTGCTGCCCTTCGGCATCGGCCGGTCCACCGGCGTGGACCTCTCCGGCGAGCTCTCCGGGCTGATGCCCTCGAAGGAGTGGAAGCGCCGGGTCAAGGGCAAGCCGTGGTATCACGGCGAGACCATAATCGCGGGCATTGGCCAGGGCTACATGCTGGCCACGCCGCTACAGCTCGCCTATGCCACGGCGACGATGGCGAACCGGGGCAAGCGCCTGCGTCCCCACCTGCTGCGCTCGGCGACCGGACCGGACGGCAAGGCGGTGCCGGTACCCGATCCCCATCAGCGCCCGCCCATCCAGCTGGACAAGCCGCAGCGCTGGGAGACCATCATCGATGCCATGCACGACGTGGTGCAGGGGCCCCGTGGCACGGCCCGTCGTGTCGGGCGCGACGCCCCATACCAGTTCGCCGGCAAGACCGGTACCGCGCAGGTGTTCGGGATCGCCAAGGGCGAGGAGTACGACGCCGAGGAGCTCGCCAAGCGGCTGCGCGACCACGCGCTGTTCATTTCCTTCGCGCCCCTGAAGGATCCCAAGATCGCCGTGGCGGTGGTGGTCGAGAACGGTGGCGGCGGCAGCTCCACGGCGGCGCCGATGGCACGCACGGTGATGGATGCCTGGCTGCTCAGGCTGCGGCAGACCGCACAGGGGTACGGCGATGAATGATGATGTGGTGGGGCCGGCCCGGGACCGGAGCTTCGTGCAGCGCTATCTTCACCTGGACATGCCGCTGCTGGTGCTCCTGGCGCTGGTGGCAGCGGGCGGCCTGGTGGTGCTCTACAGCGCCTTCAACGGCGATTTCGAGGCCTGGGAGCGGCAGTGCTGGCGCCTGGGTGTGGCCTTCTTCGTGATGCTGGTGCTTGCCCAGGTGCCGCCGTCGCTGCTGCGGCGCTGGACGCCGCTGCTTTACCTCGCCGGCGTGGCGAGCCTGCTCGCCGTGATGCTGTTCGGCACCAGTGCCGGCGGGGCGCGTCGCTGGATCGACCTCGGTGTGATGATGGTCCAGCCCTCGGAGTTCATGAAGCTGGCGTTGCCGATGATGGTGGCCTGGGTGCTCGCCCGCGAAGACGTCCCGCCCCGGGTGCCGGTGATCCTGGTGGTAGTCGCGGTGATCGGGGTGCCCGTGGGCCTGATCGCCGTGCAGCCGGACCTCGGCACCGCGCTCCTGGTGGCGGCGGCGGGTGTGTTCGCTCTGTTCCTGGGCGGGCTGAGCTGGCGCTATATCGCCGGCGGCGCGGTGCTCGCCGGTGCCGCCGCGCCGCTGCTGTGGTTCTTCGGCATGCGCGATTACCAGCGTCAGCGCGTGCTGACCTTCCTCGATCCGGAGCGCGACCCGCTCGGGGCGGGCTACCACATCATCCAGTCCAAGATCGCCATCGGCTCCGGCGGTGTCTACGGCAAGGGCTGGATGGCCGGCACGCAGTCGCACCTGGAGTTCCTCCCGGAGCGGCACACGGATTTTATCTTCGCCGTGCTCTCCGAGGAATTCGGTTTCTTCGGGGTGTGCGTGCTACTGGTGCTCTACATGGCGGTCGTGGGACGCGGCCTGTGGATTGCCGGCCACGCCCAGGATCGCTACAGCCGGCTGCTGGCGGGCAGCATCTCGCTGACGTTCTTCGTCTACTTCTTCACCAATATCGGTATGGTCTCCGGGTTGCTGCCGGTGGTGGGGCTGCCACTGCCGCTGGTGAGCTTCGGGGGAACGTCAATGGTGACCCTCATGGCCGGCTTCGGTATTCTCATGTCCATTCAGACCCATCGCCGTCTGTGGTCATCCTGACCGCCAGGGCATCGACCGGAGGAGGGCCGATGAGACACCGCCCCGCACCCGCCCGCGTCCGTTCCGCCATGGGGGCCCTGGCCGTGACGGCCGCCCTGCTCGCCGGCTGCGCGGTTGCCGGCGCCCCCGAGCCCGCGGACGACGAGGCCGCCTTCGACCGTTTCGCCGAGCAGATGGCCCGGGAGCACGGCCTCGATGCCGACCGGGTGCGCGAGGTGCTCGCGGCGAGCGAGCGCCAACAGGACATCATCGATGCCATGGAGCGCCCGGCGGAGGCGCTGCCGTGGCACCGCTACCGCGGCATATTCCTCAAGCAGGCGCGCATCCAGGCCGGTGCCGACTTCTGGGACGAGCACGAGGCGCTGATCCGGCGCGTGAGCGAGGCGTATGGGGTGTCGCCGGCCGTGCTGGTCGCCATCGTCGGCGTGGAGACGCGCTACGGCACTTATACCGGCCGTCACCGGGTCATCGACGCCCTGCGCACCCTGGCCTTCGATTACCCGCCGCGCAGCGGGTTCTTCCGCGGCGAGCTGGCAGACTACTTCCTGCTCACCCGCGAGGAGGGCATCGATCCGCTCGGACCCAAGGGCTCCTATGCCGGTGCCATGGGCATGCCGCAGTTCATCGCCAGCAGCTACCGCGCCTACGCCGTGGATTTCAACGACAACGGCCGGCGGGACCTGTGGGACGAGCTGCCGGACGTGCTCGGCAGTGTCGCCAACTACTTCGCCCGTCACGGCTGGCGCAGCGGTGAACCGGTGGCGGTGCCCGCGGAGGTGGACGGCGACGACTGGCGCCCGCTCGCCGATGCCGGCGGGCTCAAGCCGAACACCACTGTCGGCGAGCTCGCGCGTCGCGGCGTGTACCCCCAGGAAACGCTGCCGGCGGATGCCCCGGCGCGCCTCACCGTGCTCGAGGGCGAGGATGGCCCCCAGTACTGGGTGACCCTGACGAACTTCTATGTCATCACCCGCTACAACCACAGCCCGCTATATGCGATGGCGGTGCATCAGCTCGGTGAGGCGATCCGCGAGGCGCGGGGGCCCGGGGCATGAGGGCGGTGCCGCTGCTGCCCGCGCTGACGGCGGTGGCCGTGCTGGCGCTGGCCGGCTGTGCGTCGTCACCTGGCGACGGTCCGGGGGAGCCGATCTCCGGCGCCTCGAGCCTGCCGGATGCGACGCCGAAGGAGGTGCCCCGCAGCCGCTACGGCAACCCGGATAGCTACGAGGTGCTGGGGCGGCGCTACCATGTGATGTCCGATGCCTCCGGTTTCCGGCAGCGCGGAATCGCCTCCTGGTACGGCAAGAAGTTCCACGGCCGGCGTACCTCCAGCGGTGAGCCGTACGACATGTATGCCATGACCGCGGCCCACAAGACCCTGCCGCTGCCGTCGTGGGTCGAGGTGACCAACCTGGACAACGGGCGCAAGGCGGTGGTGAAGGTCAACGACCGTGGTCCCTTCGCGAAGGGGCGGATCATCGATCTCTCCTATGCCGCGGCGACCAAGCTCGGTGTGGTGTCGACCGGCACCGCACCGGTGTCGATCCGGGTGGTGGGGCCGGGCTACGAGGCTGGCGGGAAGGATGCCCCCCCTGACGGCGGACAGGAACGCCAGCCGGACACCGCCCGCGCCGTGGCGGTCGATGACGATACCCCGGACGACGGTGCCGTCGACGGCTCGGCGCAGCTCGCCTCGGCTGCCGGTGATGATCCGCAGTCCCTGGACGGGGCCGTCACGGCGGATGCCGGCGGTGGGGCAGGGGCGGCGAGAGCGCCCGCAGAGGGCGCCGTGGGCGACACCGGTGACGGGGCAGGGCGCACATCCTCGGCGTCGGCAATGGACTACTATATCCAGCTCGGGGCGTTCGGTGTGCGTCAGAATGCCGAGCGCCTGATGGCGCAGCTCCGCGATTCCGCCATCGAGGTGCCGGTGCGCATGGAGGCGACGACCCAGCAGGGGCGTGAACTTTATCGCGTCCGGGTGGGTCCCCTCGATGGTGAGGCGGCGGTCCGGGAGATCGGAGGACGCCTCACCGCCAAGGGTTATCCGTCGGGTCACGTGGTGACCGAGCCCTGAGGGGCGGCGGATGGCCGGATTTACCGCAGGCACAGTAAATAGGGATCATGGCTAAACTGGCTCTTCGATTCAGCGTATTCGCTCTCGTTCTCGCGACCCTGCTGGGCGCCGGCCGTGTGCTCGCCCAGACTCAGCCGATACCGGTGCCGGATCCCCCGAGCCTCGGTGCGCAGAACTACGTGCTCATGGACTACCACAGCGGCCGGATGATCGCTTCCAAGGATCCCGACGCCCGGGTGGAGCCGGCGAGCCTGACCAAGCTCATGACCGCCTACGTGGTGTTCAAGGAGCTGGACGCGGGCAACATCGCCATGGACGACATGGTCCGTGTCTCCGAGCGGGCGTGGCGGGCCCCCGGCTCACGGATGTTTATCGAAGCGGGCGACCAGGTCAGCGTCGCCAACCTGCTGCGCGGGATGATCATCCAGTCGGGCAACGACGCGAGCATCGCGCTGGCCGAGTACGTCGCCGGCACCGAGGACACCTTCGCCCAGGTGATGAATCAGTACGCCGACGCCCTGGGCATGGACAACACCCACTACGTGAACGCCACCGGCCTGCCCACGGAGGAGCATTACTCCTCCGCCCACGACACGGCCATCCTGGCGCGGGCGCTGATCAGCGAGTTCCCGCAGTACTACAAGTTCTACTCGACGAAGACGTTCAAGTGGAACGGCATCGAGCAGAGCAACCGCAACAAGCTGCTGTGGCGGGACAAGACCGTGGACGGGCTGAAGACGGGCCACACGGAGGCGGCGGGCTACTGCCTCACGAGCTCCGCCGAGCGCGACGGCATGCGCCTGATCTCGGTGGTGATGGGCACCTCCAGCGCCAACGCGCGGCTCGACCAGAGCCAGGCGCTGCTGAACTACGGCTTCCGCTTCTTCGAGACCCACCGCCTCTACCAGGCGGGCAAGTCCCTGACCGACGCGCCGGTCTGGAAGGGCGCCACGGATACCGCCCCGCTGGGCGTGCGCCATGACCTTTACGTCACCATCCCCAAGCGCCAGTACGACCGTCTCGAGGCGAGCATGAGCGTGGACGGGCGCATCATCGCCCCGGTGGAGAAGGGCAAGTCCTACGGCAAGGTGCAGGTCACCCTCGGGGAGCGCACTGTCGCGGAGGTGCCGCTGGTGGCGCTCTCCGGTGTCGAGGCGGGCGGCTTCTTCGGGCGGATCATGGACGGGGTCCTTCTTTGGTTCCAGTGACCGCCGGTGACGCCCCCTGCTACCTCAACGGCGAATGGCTTGTGCTCTCCGAGGCACGGGTCTCGCCGATGGACCGGGGGTATCTCTTCGGGGACGGCGTCTACGAGGTGATCCCCGCCTATAGCGGCCGGGCGTTCCTGCTCGAGCGCCACATCGCACGGCTGCGCGACAGCCTCGCGGCGATCGGGCTGGATGCCGGCACCCTGGCCCCGGAGGCTGTGGTTTCCGGACTGCTGGAAGGGGCCGAAGTGGATTGTTCGGTCTACCTGCAGATCACGCGGGGCGTGGCCCCGCATCGTGATCACCGCTTTCCCGCACAGCCCGAGCCCGGGGTGTTCGCCTACCGCGCACCGATGCCGCCGCCGGTGGTCGAGGGTACCGACGGGGTTGCCGTGATCCTGCGCGAGGACATCCGCTGGGCGCGCTGCGACATCAAGGCCGTCTCGCTGCTCGGCAACGTGCTCCTGCGTCAGGCGGCGGAGGAGGCCGGCGCGTTCGAGACGCTGCTCCAGCGCGGGGGCCGGATTACCGAGGCCTCGGCGAGCAACCTCTTCGCGGTGATCGGCGGTACCGTCGTCACCCCGCCGCTGGGGCCGTCGCTGCTGCCGGGGGTGACCCGCGCGTTCATCCTGGAGCTCGCCCGCGGGATCGGTCTCCCGGTGGCGGAGCAGCCCATCGAGGTCGACGGGATCGCCGCCGCCGAGGAGGTCTGGCTGACCAGCTCCACCAGGGAGATCGTGCCGGTGACGCAGATCGACGGCGCCAGCGTGGGCGACGGCAGCCCCGGCCCGGTGTGGCGCCGGCTGCGCGAGGCGTTCGACCGGCACAAGGCCGCGTTCCGGGTCGCGGCAGCGACGGAGGTACCGGCATGAACAGCGAGGACACACCGCTCACCTTTCCCTGCGACTTCCCGATCAAGGCCATGGGCCGGGCCGGTGCCGATATCGAGGCCACCGTGCGCCGGCTGGTCGCGGCCCACGTCCGCGGCGAGCTTGCGGAGGCGGACGTGCGCGTGGCGGAGAGCCGCAACGGCCGGTTCCTGTCGGTGACCGTGACCGTGCGTGCGCACAGCCGAGAGCAGCTCGACGCGATCTACCGCGACCTTCACGCCCACGACGATGTCCTGATGACGCTGTGAGCGCCGTGGTCGCCGACGATCCCGCCCTCAGGGTGCGCCGCCTCGGCCGCGTGGCCTACGAGCCCACCTGGCGGCGGATGCAGGCGTTCACCGACGAGCGCGGTCCTGAGACCGGCGACGAGCTCTGGCTGCTGGAGCACCCGCCGGTATTCACCCAGGGGCTGGCCGGCCGGCCGGAGCACCTCCTCGCCCCGGGGGATATCCCGGTCGTCGCCGTTGACCGCGGTGGCCAGGTCACCTACCACGGCCCGGGGCAGCTCGTGGCGTATCCGCTGCTGGATGTCCGCCGCCGCCGTCTCGGCGTGCGGCGGCTGGTCTCGCTGCTGGAGGACGCGGTTATCCGCGTGCTCGCCGACGACGGCATCACCGGGCACGCCCGGCGGGACGCCCCGGGGGTATACGTGGCGGGTGCCAAGATCGCCCAGGTCGGCCTGCGGGTGCGCCGGGGCTGCAGCTACCACGGCCTGTCGTTCAATGTGGACATGGACCTGGAGCCCTTCTCCCGGATCAATCCCTGCGGCTATGCCGGGCTGGAGGTCATCGACCTGCGCAGCCTGGGCGTGACGCTGCCCATGGCCGAGGCCGAGGACCGCCTGCTGGCGGCCATCCAGGCTGGCCTGGCAGCGGCGGAGTAGGGCGCCGGCCGCGCGGGTCAGCCCGACGCGCCGCCGCAGACCGGGCAGTCCGGATCCCGCACGAGCGAGAGGGTGCGCCAGCGCATCCGCATGGCGTCCAGGGTGAGCAGCCGCGACTCCAGCCCTTCGCCGAGCCCGGCGAGCAGCTTCACCGTCTCCACCGCCTGCAGGCTGCCCACCACGCCGGTGAGCGGGCCGAGCACGCCGGTCTCGCTGCAGGTCTCCGCCGCCTCGCCGGTTTCCGGGAACACGCAGCGGTAGCAGGGTGCGCCGGGGCGGTCGCTGCGGTAGACCGCGATCTGGGCCTCCATCCGGATCACCGCGGCGGAGACCAGCGGCCGGCCGCCGGCGACGCAGGCGCGGTTGACCGCGAAGCGTGTGGCGAAGTTGTCGCAGCCGTCGGCGACCGCGTCCACCCCGGCGACCAGGTCGGGGAGGCTGGCGTCGTCCAGGGGGTCGGTGACCGTCTCCACGCGCACGTCCGGGTTGAGGGCGTTCAGCCGCTCGCGGGCCACCTCCGCTTTGAGCGCGCCCACGTCCTCACTGCGGTAGAGGATCTGGCGCTGGAGGTTGGTCAGTGCCACGCGGTCGAAGTCGGCCAGCACCAGGCGCCCCACGCCGGCGGCGGCGAGGTACAGCGCCGCCGGCGAGCCCAGCCCGCCGAGGCCGACGATGAGCACGGAGGCGTCGAGCAGCCGCTGCTGGCCCTCATAGTCGAGGCCGGGAAGCATGATCTGGCGGCTGTAGCGCAGGAGCTGGTCGTCGTCCATCAGGGTATCCGGTCGCGGTGGATCAGGGCCGGCGCCCGCCGGTGACCCGCTCGTGTCCGGCGAGGTCCCGCCAGGTCTGCACGGCCGTGTAGCCGGCGTCGGCGAGCAGCCCGCGGACCGCCTCGCCCTGGCGCCAGCCGTGTTCCAGTATCAGCCAGCCCCCGGGGGCCAGCCAATCCGGCGCGTCATCGACGATCGTGCACAGGGCGGCCAGGCCGGCGTCCGCGGCGATCAGCGCGCCACGCGGCTCGTGGGCGGCGTCGCCCTGCCAGGGTTCGGGCTCTTCGGCGCCGATGTAGGGCGGGTTGCTCACCACCAGCGGGTAACGCCGTGCCGGCAGGGGGGCGAACCAGTCGCCCTCGAAGACGCTGACGCGGGCGTCGAGGCCCAGGCGGGCGGCGTTCTCCCGGGCGAGCGTTGCGGCGTCGTGGCTGCGCTCGGTGGCGTCCACCGCCGTTCCCGGCCATTCGCTCGCCAGCGCCAGGGCCACGGCGCCGCTGCCGGTACCGAGGTCCAGAAGCCGTTCCGGCGGGGCGGGGCAGACCGCCAGCGCCGCCTCGACCAGGGTCTCCGTCTCCGGGCGTGGCACCAGGGTGTCCGGGGTGACCGTGAGCGCGAGGCTCCAGAATTCCCGCTCGCCGGTGAGGTGGGCGATAGGTGCGCCCCGGGCGCGGGCCGCGAGCAGCGCCCGGAAATGCTCGACCTCGCTGGCCCCCGGGTAATGCTCCGGCCAGGTGTGCAGCCACGTGCGGCTGCGGCCCAGGGCGTGGGCCAGCAGCAGTGCGGCATCGAGGCCCGGGCTGTCGCCGCCGGCCAGCCGCCGGCGGCCCTCGGCCAGCAGCCCCGTGACGGTGGCGTCCTCCGCGATGGGGGGGTGGTCAGCCACCGATGCCGAGCTGACGGACGAGCATGCCACGCTCCTCGAGCATGACGGGGATGCCGTCATCGACGCGGTAGACACGTTCTCCGTTGCGCGTGACCAGGCCTTCCGCGAGGGGCTCGTTCACCGGGCTGTCGTCCATGTAGTGGAGCGTGCCGCCGGAGATCAGCTCGTTGACGCGCTTGAGCTCGTCGCGGCGCAGCGGGCGTACCGGCACCTTGGTGACGGGGCAGCAGAGGATGTCCAGGAGTTTCCGGTCCAGGGGCATTCGGGGCCTCCGACGGTGAGCCGCGTTCGATCTGGTTCTCAAACCCGTAGTGTACTGCCTGTGCCAGGCGTTGGGACAGTTGCGCCGTACGTGCGCGTGACCGGTGTCCCGTTTCAGAAGCCGAAGGCCCGGTGGCGGGGGGCCGGGGCGCTGGCATGCGTGGACAGGCGTTCTATAAATGCACTATGGGGGAGACGAACACCGCCCCCCGGCGGCAGGCAAGCATAGGGGGAGGCCGGCATGGTCCGCAGCGCTGAGCGAAAGACGATCGGTGACGGGCATCGCGGGGCCACGGCGTGTGCCTTCTGCGGCAGCGTCGAGAGCGCCGCCAATACCCTGGTGGCGACCGGGGCGGTCTCGATCTGCGCGCGCTGTGCCACCGAGTGCGCGCGCATCCTGGCCGAGGAGGGGGCGACGGAGCGGGCCCTGGCGCCGGCCCCGCTGCCCACGCCGTCCCAGATCCATGCCTTTCTCGACGAGTACGTGATCGGCCAGACCCGGGGTAAGCGCAGCCTCGCCGTGGCGGTGTACAACCACTACAAACGCCTGCGCCGGACCCGTTCGCCCGGCGAGCCGGAGATCGGCAAGAGCAACGTGCTCCTGCTCGGCCCCAGTGGTTCCGGCAAGACCCTGCTCGCCGAGACCCTGGCGCGCTCGCTGGCGGTACCCTTCGTGAGTATCGATGCCACCGGCCTCACCGAGGCGGGCTACGTGGGCGAGGACGTCGATGTCATCGCCGAGCGGCTGCTCCAGGCCGCCGACGGGGATATCGGCCTGGCCGGCTGCGGCATTGTCTATATCGACGAGATCGACAAGCTCGCCGCCGGTGCGGACAGCCCGGTGCACGGCCGTGACGTCTCCGCGGAAGGGGTGCAGCAGTCGCTGCTGCGCTTCCTGGAGGGGACCCGCGTGCCGCTGCCCCAGGCCCGGCGGAGCCCCCGTGCCCCCATCCCGGAGCTCGACACCCGCGAGGTCCTGTTCATATGCGGCGGGGCCTTCGACGGCATCGACGCCCTCGTTCGTCGTCGCCAGCTCTCCGGTGGTGTCGGCTTCGCCGCGGATCCGGCGGGGGAGATGGCGGAGACGCCGCCGTTGGCCGAGGCGCTTTCACCGGAGGATCTCATGGCCTACGGCCTGATCCCGGAGCTGGTGGGGCGGTTGCCGGTCACCGCGGTGCTCGACCCGCTGGACGCCGCGGGGCTGTGCGCCATCCTCACCGAGCCGCGGAATGCCCTGGTGGCGCAATACCAGTCCCTGATGGCCATGGACGGCTGCCGGCTCACCTTCGGCGACGATGCCCTGGAGGCCATCGCCGAGGAGGCGCTGGCTTCGGGTACCGGCGCGCGTGCCCTGCGCGGTGTGCTCGAACGGGTGCTCCTCGAGCCCATGTTCGTCGCCGGTCCGGGGACGCTGCATGTCGACGCCGCGCATGTCGCCGACAGCCGCCTCGGGGCTTGCCGCCGGGCGGGCTGAACGCCCCGGTGCGTACCGCCGGCATGCATGGAAACTTCATCGGGCGCCCCGTATCATGGGAGTCGTCTTCACGCGGAGCCGTGCGAATGCCGGCCCCGCAAGCGATATGACCCGTCGGGGAACGCCCAATGAGCGAAGTGAAAATCGACGACATCAACGTCCTGGCGCAGGAGATCCTGCCGACCCCGCTCGAGGCCAAGCGCAAGCTGCCGCTGAGCGAGGCCGCGCGCAAGACCGTCGTGGACGGCCGGCGCACCGTCGAGAACATCATCGACGGCACGGATCACCGCCTGCTGGTGGTCGTGGGGCCATGCTCGGTGCACGACATCGAGGCCGCGAAGGACTATGCCGCGCGGCTCAAGCGCCTCCACGACGAGGTGGCGGACAATCTGTTCGTGGTGATGCGCGTGTACTTCGAGAAACCGCGGACCACCGTCGGCTGGAAGGGGCTGATCAACGACCCCTACATGGATGACTCCTTCCACATCGAGGAGGGGCTGTTCCGGGCCCGCGAGCTGCTGCTGCACCTCGCCGAGATCGGCCTGCCGGCGGCCACGGAGGCCCTCGATCCGCTGACGCCGCAGTACATCGGCGATCTCATCACCTGGACCGCCATCGGCGCCCGGACCACCGAGTCCCAGACCCACCGCGAGATGGCGAGCGGCCTGTCCACGCCGGTTGGCTTCAAGAACGGTACCGACGGCAGCCTGGACGTAGCCATCAACGCCCTGCGCTCGGCGGCGAGCCCGCACAGCTTCCTGGGCATCAACCAGGAGGGCCAGTCCGCCGTTATCCGTACCCGCGGCAACAGCTACGGCCATGTGGTACTGCGCGGCGGCAAGCAACCGAACTACGACTCCGTGAGCATCGCCCTGTGCGAGAAGGACCTGCGTGAGGCGGGGCTGCGCACACAGCTGGTCGTCGACTGCAGCCACTCCAACTCCAACAAGGATCCGGGGCTGCAGCCGCTGGTGGTGGAGAACCTGATCAACCAGATCCTCGAGGGCAACCGCTCGATCACCGGCATGATGATCGAGAGCAACATCGGCTGGGGCAACCAGAAGCTCAAGGGCGATCCCTCGGCGCTGGAATACGGTGTCTCCATCACCGACCCCTGCATCGACTGGGAGACCACGGAGACGGTGCTCCGCGACGCCCACCGCCGCCTCGGCGGAGCGCTGCGCAAGCGCGCCGCGTGATGCCCTGTGCCCGGTCTCCGGGGTTGACGCCCCGGGGGTCGGGAGGGTAAATGAGCGTTGGCTTTTCGTTCGCCCCCGCGGCGACGGATCACGGAACGGTGCACCGGAGGTGCGCCGGAGGCTGAACGCCGGCGCCGCCGTCGGGTGGCGGCTGCCGGATAGGGAGGAGTCATCATGGCCGACAAGTCCAACACCCTGCCGGTTCGCGGGATCGAGCCGTATCAGCCGGCGGAGGGCGAGGAATACATGAGCGATGCGCAGCTCGAGCACTTCGAGCGGCTGCTCACGGCATGGAAGCGCCAGCTCCAGGAGGAGGTCGAGCGCACCATGAGTCATATGCGCGACGACGCCAACAACTACGCGGACCCCGCTGACCGGGCCACCCAGGAGGAGGAGTTCGCGCTGGAGCTGCGCACCCGCGACCGTGAGCGCAAGCTCATCCGCAAGATCGACCAGACCCTGGAGCGGATCCGCAAGGACGACTACGGGTTCTGCGAGCAGTGTGGTGTGGAGATCGGCCTGCGCCGTCTCGAGGCACGCCCCACCGCGACGCTGTGCGTGGACTGCAAGACACTCGAGGAGATCCGCGAGAAGCAGCGCGTGGCCTGATCCCCCGCGCGGCTTGTCGCCACCGGGGCCGGCGCAGTCACTGCGCCGGCCCTTTTCGTTGGTGCTTCGCAAAGTGGCGGGAGGGGGCGGTTGCGGACCGGCGATCGCCGGTGGTCTGGCGCAGCCGGTCCACGGTCGAAACGTTCCCCGCGCAGGTCGCACGCCTTTTCGGCGCACGATCCACGTGTCCGGGCGCTCCCGCTCCCCGGCCCCTCCGCCGTGAAGACGGTGCGGCCACGGGTGCGGACCGGGTGGCTCAGGGGGCCACGGTCTGTCGCGCGCCGGGACGTGGGAAGGGTTAGAGCGCCTCGTCGGCCATCGCCGCGAGCTGGTCCGCCTGGTGCTCGCGCATCAGCGGGCCTATCACCGGGTCCAGGTTGCCGGCCATGATCTCCTCGAGCTTGTAGAGCGTGAGGTTGATGCGGTGGTCGGTCACCCGGCCCTGGGGGAAGTTGTAGGTGCGGATGCGCTCGGAGCGGTCGCCGCTGCCCACGAGCTGCCGCCGGGCCTGGGTCTGTTCGGAGACCTGTGCGTCGCGTTCCCGGGCCATGATCTTCGCCTGGATGAGGCTCAGCGCCTTGGCGCGGTTCTTGTGCTGGGAGCGCTCGTCCTGGCACTCCACCACGATTCCCGTGGGCAGGTGGGTCATGCGCACGGCGGAGTCGGTCTTGTTCACGTGCTGACCACCGGCACCGGAGGCACGGAAGGTGTCCACCTTGAGGTCGGCGGGATTGATCTCGATCTCCTCGATCTCGTCCGCCTCCGGCAGGACCGCCACCGTACACGCCGAGGTGTGGATCCGTCCCTGGGACTCCGTCTCGGGTACGCGCTGGACGCGGTGGGCGCCGGACTCGAATTTCAGCCGCGAGTACACGCTCTCCCCGCTGACCCGGGCGATGAGCTCCTTGTAGCCGCCGTGCTCGCCGGGGCTGTCGGAGACGATTTCCACCCGCCAGCCCTGGTGCTCGGCGTAACGCGAGTACATCCGGAAGAGGTCGCCGGCGAACAGCGCGGCCTCGTCGCCGCCCGTGCCCGCGCGGATCTCCAGGTAGATGTCCTTGTCGTCATTGGGGTCGCGGGGGAGCATGAGCACCTCCAGCTCGCCCTCCAGCGACGCCAGGCGCTCGCCGAGCCCGGCGATCTCGTCCTCCGCCATGGCCCGCATCTCGCTGTCGTCCTCTTCGCGCATCTCTTCGGCGGCGCGGAGGTCGGCCTGGGTGCGGCGATAGGCGTTGAGCGTGCGGACCAGGGGTTCGAGCTGCGCGTACTCCCGGGACAGGCCGGTGAAGCGGCGCTGGTCGCCGATGACCTCCGGGTCCGCGAGCAGGGCCTCTATCTCCTGGTGACGCTCGGCGAGCTGGTCGAGCTTGCGTTGCAGGGAGTCCTTCACTTCGTGTCGCCCTCGTCGTCGTCCAGTCCCAGCACCCGCCGCGCCGCGCTCAGGGTGGCGCCGTCGCCCTGGCGGGCGGCCTGGCGCAGACCGATGGTCGGGCTGTGGAGGAGTTTGTTGGTCAGCGTGTGGGCGAGGTATTCGAGCACGTCGTCCGCATCGTCGCCGCGTTGCAGGCGCCGCCGGGCGCGGTTGAGCACCGCCTCCCGGTCCTGGTGGGCGCGCCGGCGCAGCGCCCGTATCGCCGAAACGGCGTCGAGTCCGCGCAGCCATTCCATGAAGCGTTCGGTCTGCACGGTGACGATGGTCTGCGCCTGCTCTGCCGCCGCCTGGCGTGAGCGCAGGTTGTCCTCGATGACCTCGCGCAGGTCGTCCACGGTGTAGAGATAGACGTCCGGCAGCTCGCCCACCTCGGCCTCGATGTCCCGCGGCACCGCGATGTCGACCATGAAGATCGGACGGTGGCGCCGGCGCTTGAGCGCGCTCTCCACGCTGCCCTTGCCCAGGATGGGCAGGGTTGCGGCGGTGGAGGCCACCACGATATCGGTGCTGTGGAGCCGGTGGGGGATCTCGCTGAGCCCGATGCCCTCGCCGCCGAGCTCCTCGGCGAGCTGCTCGGCGCGTTCCGGGCTGCGATTGGCAATAACGAGGCCGCCGATGCCCTGCTCGCGCAGGTGGCGAGCGGTGAGCTCGATGGTCTCGCCGGCGCCGATGAGCAGCGCGGTCTGACGTTCCAGGTCGCCGAAGATCTGGCGCGCCAGGCTGACCGCCGCGAAGGCCACGGATACCGGGTGCGCCCCGATTTCGGTCTCCGTGCGCACCTGCTTGGCCACGGAGAAGGCGTGCGTGAACAGCCGGTCGAGGGTCGGTCCGACCACCCCGGCGTCCGCCGCGGACTGCCAGGCAACCTTGGTCTGGCCGAGGATCTGGGGCTCGCCGATGACCAGCGAATCGAGACCGGCGGCGACGTTCATGAGATGGGTGACCGCCGCCTCGCCGCGGTGGACGTAGGTGTGCTCGGCGAGCCAGTCCGTCTCCAGGCCGTGGGCGCGTTCCAGCCAGCGGCGCAGCGTCTCGGGCCCGCAGTCGCCGTCCAGGACGGTGTAGAGCTCCGTGCGGTTGCACGTCGACAGCAGCACCGCTTCCTCGATGCCGGGCTGCCCGGTGAGCTCGCGCAGTGCTCCGCCCAGGCGTTCCGGCTCGAATACGACGCGCTCGCGGACCTCGATCGGCGCGGTCTTGTGGCTCAGTCCGAGGGTGACAACAGGCATGTGCAACCGGGCGGAGTGCGGAAAGCCGAATTGTAGAGCACTCCTGCGCTGATACAAACCACCGCCGCGGTATGCTCCCCGGCAAGGATGTGCTCGTGCCTGCGGGCGGGAAGGCAGTACACTGGGGCGCGGGTGGCGTCAGGGAAACAGCGAGGAGCGCATGCCACGATTCATCTTCCTGGTCGCGCTGGCGGCCGTCATCGCCGGTTGTGCGACGAACCGTGAGGCCGCGGAGCCGGGGCCGTCGCCGGTGGCGGAGGACGCCGCGGCGAGCGATCCCCACCAGGAACTCATCTACCAGCTGCTGGTGGGCGAGTTCGCGGGCAACCGGGGTGCGTTCGACCAGGCGGCGCAGGCCTACGGTGACGCGATGGCGCTTACCGACGACCCGGCGGTCGCCCAGCGGGCGGCCCGGGTGGCGCTGTACGCCGAGCGTTTCGATCTCGCCCGGACTGCCGCGCGGCGCTGGCTCGCGCTGGCGCCAGCCGCCCGGGAGCCCCACCGCATCCTCGCTGTCGTCGCCCTGCGGGAAGGGGATCCGGAGGCCGCGACGGAGTCCTTCCTCGCGTACCTCCCCGGTGACGGGGACACGCGGGACCAGGCGCTCTCGCGCCTGGGGGCGGCCCTTGCCCAGGAAGGCGACGCGAACGCGGCCATGGCGGTCGCCCGGGGGCTGGCCGGGCATTTCCCCGAGAGCGCGGCCGCGCAGTTGATGGCCGCCCGCGTGGCGCTGTCCACGGGTCGTGCCCGGTTGGCCCTGCAGTCTGCGCGCGCGGCGCTGCAGCTGCGGCCCGGCTGGCGGGCCGCAGCCCTTGTCGAGGTGGAGGCGCTGCGGCGCAGCGGCCGTGCGGGCGAGGCGCTGAAGCGGCTGGATGGCATGGTGGCCGATTCCCCCGGTGATTACGAGCTGCGGCTGGAGTACGCCCGGGCGCTGGCCGCCGCCGGCCGTTCCGGTGACGCCCTCGGCCAGTTCCACGCGCTGCTGGAGCGCCAGCCCGACGACGACCGTATCCTGCTATCCGGTGCGCTGCTGGCGCTTCAGTCCGGCCATCACGATCAGGCGCGGCGCTGGCTCAAGCGCCTGCTCGCGATCGAGACCCGCACCGACGCGGCCAACTACTATCTCGGCCGGCTCGCGCTGGACGAGGGGGATGCCGGTCAGGCGGTGGAGTACCTGCGCCGGGCCGGCGGCGAGTACGCCGTGGATGCCGCCCTGGCCGAGGCGACGGCTCTGGCCGCGGACGGCCGGATCGACGCCGCGCGCCAGCGGCTGCGCACGCTGCGGGACGACAACTCCGATGCCGCGGTGCAGGCGTATGCCACCGAGGCCGAGCTGCTGCGGCGCTCGGGGCGCCAGGCCGAGGCGCTGTCGGTGCTCGACGAGGCCCTGCAGGCACACCCCGGTGACGCCGATCTGCGTTATGCCCGTGCCATGGCGCGGATTCAGGCCGGCAGCCTCGAACAGGCCATCACGGACCTGGAAGCGGTCATCGATGCGGATCCGCAGAATGCCGCGGCGCTGAACGCGCTGGGCTATACCCTGGCCGACGGCAACCGCGACCTCGACCGTGCCGCCTCGCTGGTCTCCCGCGCCTACCAGCTCTCCCCGGACGATCCGGCGGTGGTGGACAGCATGGGCTGGGTGGCCTACCGCCAGGGGCGCCTCGAACAGGCCCTGGATTACCTGCGCCGGGCCGAGTCGCTCTCCGGCGGCGATCCGGAGATCGCCGCCCACCTGGGCGAGGTGCTCTGGCAGCTCGGCCGCAAGGACGAGGCGCGGCGCGTCTGGCGGGAGGCGCTCGAGGCCTATCCGGACCACGAGGTGCTGCGCAGCACCGTGGAGCGCTTCCAGCCATGACGGCGGTGCGGTTCCTGCGTGCGTTTGCCGCCGCGGTGCTGACGGCGGTGCTCGCCGGTTGCAGCGTCGCCCCGCCGACGCCGGGCGACGGCCGAGTGACCCTGCCGGTGGCGGACTGGCAGCCTGCCCCCGCCCCGGAGGCCTGGCGGCTGACCGGCCGGGCCGCTCTGCATGCCGGTGACGACGGTGGCACCGTCTCGGTGTTCTGGGAGAGCGGCGGGGATCGCTACCGGCTCACGCTCAACGGCCCCATCGGCTCCGGTGCGGTGCGCCTGGAGGGGAATGCCGGCGGCATCACCCTGCGTACCAGCGACGGCCGCGTGCGCCGTGCGGGCTCCGCGCGGGCCCTGCTCCGCGCGGAGACGGGCTACGACCTGCCGGTCTCTTACCTGCGCTGGTGGGTGCGGGCGCGGGCCGTCCCGGAGCTCGGCGGCCGGGTGCGCCTCGACGATGACGACCGCCCGGTGAGCCTTGTGCAGGACGGCTGGCACGTGACCTATGACGAGTTCCGGCGCGTGGACGGCTACTGGCTGCCCCACCGGCTGTCGGTGGAGCGCGGCGACGTCAGCGTGCGCCTGGCGGTGCGGGAGTGGCGCGCGGGACCGTCGTCGTGACCGCCGCTGCGGCGGAAGTATCTGCTGGCTGGCCGGCCCCGGCCAAGATCAACCGCTTCCTGCACATCGTCGGCCGGCGCGCGGACGGCTACCACGAGCTGGAGACGCTGTTTCAGTTTCTCGATCTCGCCGACGAGCTCGCATTCACCGTGAACGCGGCCGGCGGGGTCACCCGCGAGGGCGGCCCGCCGGGGCTCGCCGCGGAGGCGGACCTGGTGGTGCGGGCGGCAAGGGCGCTGCAGCAGGCGACCGGCTGCCCCCTTGGCTGCCATATCCGCGTGGACAAGCATCTGCCCGCCGGCGGCGGGCTCGGCGGTGGCAGTTCGGACGCGGCGACGACGCTGGTCGCGCTCAACGAGCTCTGGGGGACCGGGCTCGACACGGCGGCACTGGCCGCGATCGGGCTAACACTGGGGGCGGACGTGCCGGTGTTCGTCCACGGCCATGCGGCCTGGGCGGAGGGGGTGGGCGAGACCCTCACCCCGATGGCGCCGGACGAGCCCTGGTTCGTGATCATCGACCCGGCCGTAAGTGTCTCCACCGCGGAGGTATTCGGTGCGCCGAAATTGACACGCCATACGCCTCGTATCAGAATACCGCGCCTTGACACGGGGTCACTCGGCAATGACTGCGAAGCGGTCGTTCGCGAACGTTACCCGGCGGTCGGCGAGGCACTCGACTGGCTCGGCCGGTTCGCCGGCGCCCGCCTCAGCGGGACAGGCGGGTGCGTTTTCGCGCCTTTCGCCCGCGAGGACGAGGCGCGGAGCGTGTGCGCGCGGGTGCCGCCGCACTGGCGCGGCTATGTCGCCCGGGGCTTGAACCGTTCGCCGCTCGTCGCGCGGCGGGACGCGGTGCGTGCCGGTGACCCTGCGGACTACTGGGGCGTGGCCAAGCGGTAAGGCACGGGGTTTTGATCCCCGCATTCGCAGGTTCGAATCCTGCCGCCCCAGCCATTTTCCATCCTCGCCGCTGCAATCGACAGGTAGACCGTCGTGATTGAAAACGGACGCATGATGGTGTTTGCGGGCAACGCCAACCCGCAACTCGCCAACGCCGTTGCCGCCCATCTCAAGACCCGACTCGGCAATGCCCTGGTCTCGCGCTTCAGCGATGGCGAGGTGCAGGTGGAGATCAACGAGCACGTGCGCGGGCGCGACGTGTTCATCGTCCAGCCGACCTGCGCCCCCACCAATGACAACCTCATGGAGCTGCTGGTCATCGCCGACGCGTTGCGGCGCTCCTCGGCGGCGCGGATCACGGCGGTGATCCCCTATTACGGCTATGCGCGGCAGGACCGGCGCCCGCGCTCCCAGCGCGTGCCGATAACCGCCAAGCTCGCCGCGGACATGATCTCGGCGGCGGGCATCAACCGCGTGGTCACCGTGGATCTCCACGCCGATCAGATCCAGGGGTTCTTCAACGTTCCGGTGGACAACGTCTACGCCTCGCCGGTGCTGCTCGGCGACATCTGGCGCCAGGTCCATCCGAACAAGATCGTGGTCTCGCCGGACGTCGGCGGCGTGGTCCGCGCCCGTGCCATCGCCAAGCGCCTCGACGACGCGGAGCTGGCGATCATCGACAAGCGCCGGCCGCGGGCGAACGAGTCCAAGGTGATGAACATCATCGGCGACGTCAGCGACAAGACCTGCATTATCGTCGACGACATCGTCGACACCGCCGGCACCCTGTGCGAGGCCGCCAAGGCCCTCAAGGACAAGGGCGCCGGCAAGGTGGTGGCCTACATCACCCACGCGGTGCTCTCCGGGCCCGCGATCGACCGGATCAACGAGTCCCATCTCGACGAGCTGGTCGTCACCGACAGCATCCCGCTGTCCGAGGCCGGCGAGGCCTCCGGGAAGATCCGTGCGCTGACCCTCGCCGAGATGCTCGCCGAGACGATGCGCCGGGTGAACAACGACGAGTCGGTGAGCGAGCTGTTCGTCGAGTAACCACGCCGAACCTGGTCGCGGGGGAGGCGGCCGCCCGAAGGGGCGGTTCATTTCATAAACCAGGAGTAACACACCCATGAGCAGTGTCGAACTGAAGCTGGATGCCAGCGTTCGCACGGAGCAGGGCAGAGGTGCGAGCCGCCGCCTGCGCCGTGAGAAGCGGCTGCCGGCTATTGTCTACGGCGCCGGCAAGGGCGCGCAGGCCATCACGGTCAGCGAGCAGCAGGTCGGTCGCCTGATGCGCGAGGAGGCCTTCTTCTCCCAGATCATCGATCTGGCGGTGGACGGCAAGTCCGAGCAGGTCATCCTCAAGGACCTGCAGCGCCACCCCTTCAAGCCGCTGGTCAGCCACCTGGACTTCATGCGTGTGAAGGCCAACGAGAAGCTGCGCACCCACGTGCCGCTGCACTTCCTCAACGAGGAGACGGCGAAGGGCGTGAAGCAGGGCGGCGGTGTCATCCATCACGACCTGATCGAGGTCGAGGTGGAGTGCTACCCGCGCGACCTGCCGGAGTTCATCGAGGTGGACGTCCAGGACCTCGAGCTCGACAGCGCCATGCACCTCTCCGAGGTCAGCGTGCCCAAGGGCGTGACCCTGCCGGCACTGGGTGAGGACGCCGAGCACGACCCGGCGGTGGTCAGCATCCATGCGCCGCGCAAGGCGAAGGAAGAGGACGAGGAGGCCGCCGAGGAGGCGGAGGGCGGCGAGCAGCCGTCCGCCGAGGCCGAGGGCGGCGAAGAGGAGGGCGGCGAGGACTGATCATTCCTCGCGCCCTTCCGCGGCAGCGGAGGTCGGTTCATGGCGGGTGGCGACGCGCGGATCCGGTGCATCGTCGGGCTGGGCAATCCCGGCCCGCGCTACGAGCGTACCCGCCATAACGCCGGCTTCTGGTTTGTCGACGAGCTGGCCCGCCGCCACGGCGGGCAGCTCCGTGCCGCGCGCCGGTTCCACGGCGAGCATGCGCGCGTGTTCGTCGACGGCGTCGACGTGCACCTGCTCAAGCCCACCACGTACATGAATCACAGCGGCCGTGCCGTTCAGGCCCTGGCCCGGTTCTACGACATCGACGCCGCGTCGATGCTCGTCGCCCACGACGAGATCGACCTGCCGCCGGGCACTGTCCGGCTCAAGCGCGACGGCGGTCACGGCGGTCACAACGGCCTGCGGGACATCATCAAGGCCCTGGGGGCGCGCGACTTCGCCCGCCTGCGTCTGGGCGTCGGTCACCCGGGCAGCGCCGACCAGGTGATCCCCTACGTCCTCTCCAACGCCGGGCGCGACGAGCAGGCGGCCATCGACGGAGCCATCGACGAGGCGGCCTCGGTGCTGCCGTGGCTGCTCGCCGGCGACTGGGACCGCGCCTTCCAGCGTCTGCACACCGCCGCCTGAGGGCGACGGCCCGTCCCATTCAGCCTATTCCGGGAGCACAGTCGAGATGGGTTTCAAATGCGGCATCGTCGGCCTGCCCAACGTCGGCAAGTCGACCCTGTTCAACGCGCTCACGCGCAACGAGATCCCCGCCGAGAACTACCCCTTCTGCACCATCGATCCGAACGTGGGCATCGTGCCCGTGCCGGATCCGCGCCTGGAGCGCATCGCGGCGATCGTGCAGCCGGAGAAGGTGATCCCGACGACCATGGAGTTCGTCGACATCGCCGGGCTCGTTGCCGGGGCGTCCAAGGGCGAGGGGCTGGGCAACCAGTTCCTGGCCAACATCCGCGAGACCGATGCCATCGCCCACGTGGTGCGCTGCTTCGACAGCGGCGACGTCCACCACGTCGAGGGCCGGGTGGACCCGGTGTCGGACGTGGAGACCATCAACACCGAGCTCGCGCTCGCGGACCTGGAGACGGTGGCGAAGGCGCTGCAGCGCTACGAGCGCCAGGCCAAGTCCAACGACAAGACGGCCATCGCCTACCGTGACGAGCTCAAGCGCATCCACGCCGCCCTGGACGAGGGCACGCCGGTGCGCGCCCTGAGCTTCGCGGAGCATGTCCGCCCGCTGCTCGGCGAGCTGCACCTGCTCACCGCCAAGCCGGTGCTCTATGTGGCCAACGTTGCCGAGGACGGCTTCGCTGACAACCCGCACCTGGACGCGCTGCGTGCCTATGCCGAGGCCGAGGGTGCCGGCGTGGTGACCGTCTGCGCGGCCATCGAGGCGGAGCTCGCGGTGCTCGACGACGATGACAAGGCGGACTTCCTCGCCGAGTACGGCCTCGAGGAGCCGGGCCTGAACCGGGTGATCCGGGCCGGCTACGGGCTGCTCGGGCTGCAGACCTTCTTCACCGCCGGACCCAAGGAGGTGCGTGCCTGGACGGTGGCGATCGGTGCGACCGCGCCCCAGGGGGCCGGGCGGATCCATACCGACTTCGAGCGCGGCTTCATCCGGGCCGAGGTCATCGCCTACGACGATTTCATCGCCTGCAACGGCGAGCAGGGGGCGAAGGAGGCGGGGCGCCTGCGCCTGGAGGGCAAGGAGTATGTCCTCCAGGAAGGCGACATCTGCCACTTCCGCTTCAACGTGTGAGCGCGCACCGCGCGCCCACACCGGCCGCCCGGGTCAGCGCCGGGGTGCGTCGATCCGCGAGAATCCCGACGTGATCGGGTAACGGCGGTCCCGGCCGAAGGCCTTGGTGGTGATCTTCACCCCCGGCGGCGCCTGGCGGCGCTTGTACTCGTTGCCATGGAGCATGCGTACGACCCGACGGACCGTGGTCTCGTCGTGGCCCGCGGCAACGATCTCGTCGATGCCGGCGTCCTCCTCGACGTAGGCGGCGAGGATGCTGTCGAGCTCCGGGTACTCCGGCAGGCTGTCGGAGTCGCGCTGGTCCGCGCGCAGCTCGGCGGTCGGTGCCTTGGCGAAGATATTCTGCGGGATCACCGCCGAGCGCTCGTTGCGGTAGGCGGCGAGCCGGTAGGCCTCGGTCTTGAACACATCCTTCAGCGGTGCGAAGCCGCCGACCATGTCCCCGTAGAGGGTGGCGTAGCCCACCGCCAGTTCGCTCTTGTTGCCGGTGGCAAGCACCAGTCGGCCGAACTTGTTGGACAGCGCCATCAGCAGTGTGCCGCGGCTGCGGGACTGTAGGTTCTCCTCGGTGACGTCGGGCGGGGCGTCGCCGAATACCGGCGCCAGGGCCTCCAGGAAGGCGCCGAAGATCCCTTCGATGGCGATGCTGTGGTAGTGCACGCCGAGGTTTCGGGCGAGCTCGGCGGCATCGGTGTGGCTGGTGTCGGAGGTGTAGCGGCTCGGCATCATCACGCACTCGACGCGTTCCGGGCCGAGGGCGTCCACGGCGATGGCCGCCACCAGGGCGGAGTCCATCCCGCCGGAGAGGCCGATTAACACCCCGGGAAAGCCGTTCTTCTCGACGTAGTCCCGCACGCCCCAGACCAGGGCGTCGTAGACGCAGGCCTCTTCAGAGACATCCTCGCAGATATCGCCGTCCACCGGGCGCCAGCCGCTGCCGCCGCGGGCGAGATCCACCGGGTAGAGTCCGGTCTCGAAGCGCGGGGCGCGCACGGCGAGTCCGCCGTCGGCGTCGAAGGCGCAGGAGCCGCCGTCGTAGACGACCTCGTCCTGGCCGCCGGCCATGTTGCAGTAGACGATGGGCACGCCGGCCTCGCCGATGCGCTCGCGCAGCACTGACTCCCGCGCCGCCCACTTCTTGTGGTCGAACGGCGAGGCGTTGAGGTTGGCGACGACGTCGGCGCCGGTCTCCGCGGACAGGGTTACCGGTCCCGGGTGCCAGGCGTCCTCGCAGATGGTGACGCCGAGGCGGCAGCCGTCGATATCGACGACGCAGGGTGCGCCGCCGGCGTCGAAGTAGCGCCGGTCATCGAATACGCCGTAGGTCGGCAGGTGGTACTTGTCATAGACGTCGGTCACGCGCCCGTCGCGAATGACGTAGGCGCTGTTGTACAGCGCGTCGCCGTCCTGGCGGGGGGCGCCGACCACGAGGGTGACACCGTTCACCTCGGCGCACAGCCGCTCGATGCCCCGTTCTACCGCGCGGATGAAGTCATTGCGCAGCAGCAGGTCGTCCGGCGGGTAGCCCGTGAGCGTGAGCTCCGGGAAGATCACCGCGTCGGCGGCCAGCTCGTCCCGGGCACGGGCGGCGGCGCGGACCACGATCTCGGTGTTGCCCGGCACGTCCCCCACCAGGAGGTTCAGCTGGGCCATGACGAGGCGGATACGGTCGCTCATAACGGTGCTGTCTGCAGGCCTGTTGTGTGTGCGGCAATGCTACCGAAAAAGCGGCGCGGACGCGCGTCCCGCCATGCCCGCCGGCCCGTTCGGCGCCGGCGGCGCTTTCGGTCGCCGCCCGCCAGGGGGTAAACTCGCGGCTTACCGGGGAGACGACTCAGGAGCCACCCAATGAAGAAGGTTGAAGCGATCATCAAGCCGTTCAAGCTCGACGACGTGCGCGAGGCGCTCTCGGAGATCGGCATAACGGGGATGACGGTCACGGAAGTCAAGGGCTTCGGGCGTCAGAAGGGCCACACCGAACTCTATCGCGGCGCGGAGTACGTGGTGGACTTCCTGCCCAAGATGCGCGTGGAGATCGTGGTCGCCGACGGCCAGGTGGAGCGTTGCCTGGAGGCCATCAACCAGGCGGCGCAGACGGGCAAGATCGGCGACGGCAAGATCTTCGTCACGCCGGTGGAGCGGGTGATCCGCATCCGCACCGGCGAGGAGGACGAGCAGGCGATCTGACCGCCGCCGCGGCGGGCCCGGTTCAGGCGTCCGCCGCGCTCATTCCGTTGCGCTCGAGCACGCGGCGTACGTCACGCCGCAGCGACGGCATCTCCAGCCGGCCGTAGACCCGTTCCAGCAGACTGAGTGCCGGTGCCACCGCCGGGGCCCCCTCGTACTCGCGGATGATATGCGTGGCGCGGTTTGCCGCCGCCACCCAGGCCTTGCGGTCGGCGTAGAACGAGGCGATCTGCATCTCGTGCTCGGCGAGCTGGTCGCGGATCGCACGCATGCGATCGCGGGCATTGGCGACGTAGTCGCTGTCCGGATAGCGCTCGATGAGCGTGCGGAAGGCGTCGAACGCCTTGCGCAGCGGTTCCGGGTCACGCGCGGCGCGGTCGATATTGAGCAGGTCGTCCAGGAAGCCCTGGCCCTGCTCCTGCTGGGCCACACCCTTCATATACCAGGCGTAGTCCACGCGCGGGTGGCGCGGGTTGAGCCGGATGAACCGCTCCGCGGCGGACACCGCCGAGGCCGGCTCCTCGTTCTTGTGGTAGACGTAGATGATGTCGAGCTGTGCCTGCTCCGCATAGGTGCCGAACGGGTAGCGCGCCTCCAGCGTCTCCAGACGGTTGGCGGCGAGGTCGTAGTCGCCGCGCTGCCAGGCGGCCCGCGCGTTCTGGTAGAGCGTGGCGGCGGACAGGTCCTGATCGGGCTGCTTCTCCGGTCCGCTCGCACAGGCGGTGAGGATCAGCGCGGTGAGCAGCAGGGACAGGGCTCGCTTCATGGCGTGCTCTCAAGGCAATGACTAAAGACGCTATTCTAGGGTGCCGCCGCGCTATGATCCACCGCGCCGCGGTGGGCCGCACGCGGTGGCACGCAACGGTGACAGGTAATCGATCACGATGAGCACGCAGACGGTACACGAACAGGCCGAGATACCCGCCGGGCTGGCGGGGTGGCGGCTGGACCGCGCCCTCGCGGAGCTCTTCCCCGACTATTCCCGCAGCCGGCTGCAGAAGTGGCTCAAGTCCGGGGCGATCACCGTCGACGGCCGGGTGCCACGGCCCCGGGACAGCGTCGCCGGCGGCGAGCGTGTTGTGGTCGACGCGGCCCTGGAGGCGGCGGACGCGGTCACCGGACAGGCCCTGCCGCTGGACGTGCGCTACCAGGACGACTCGCTGATCGTCATCGCCAAGCCCGCCGGCCTCGTCGTCCACCCCGGCGCCGGCAACCACGACGGTACCCTGCAGAACGCGCTGCTCCACCACTTCCCGGAGCTGGCCGCGCTGCCCCGTTCCGGGATCGTCCACCGGCTCGACCGCGACACCTCCGGGGTGATGGTCGTTGCCCGCAGCCTCGCCGCCCACCGCTCGTTGGTCGAACAGCTCCAGGAGCGGCGGATGGGCCGGGAATACCTAGCCGTGGTGGCCGGCGTGTTCACCGCCGGCGGTCACGTGGATGCGCCCATCGGGCGTCATCCCCGCGAACGCACGCGCATGGCCGTGCGCGAGGGCGGTCGCGCGGCGGTCACGCACTACCGTATCGCCGAGCGTTTCCCGGCGCACACGCTGCTGCGCTGCCGGCTCGAGAGCGGGCGGACCCATCAGATCCGTGTGCACATGGCCCACATCCGCCATCCCATCGTGGGGGATCCGGTCTACGGGGGTCGCATGCGTCTGCCGCCGGGGGCGGACGAGGCGGTGACCGCGGCGCTGCGCGGATTCCGCCGCCAGGCGCTGCATGCCGAGCGGCTGATGCTCAGTCACCCGGAGACCGGCGACGCCATGGAGTGGACGGTGGCGCCGCCGGAAGACTTCCTGGCCCTGTGCGAGGCCCTGCGGGCGCACCGCGATCGCGGGCCGGACGGCTGACCCGCCCCGCGATCGGTGGGGTATCAGGCGAGCAGCACCGCGACGATGCCGGTGATGAACACCCCGTCGAAGGTGCCGGCGCCGCCGATCGAGGCCACCGGTGCGCCGAGCCGTCCCACGTCGCGCAGGCGCAGGATGTCGGCGCCGATCAGCACCCCCAGGGTCCCGCAGATGTAGGCCAGCGGTGCGCTGGCCTCCGGCTGCAGGGCGACCGCGGTGATGGCGGCGGTGATCGGCGCGATGAACACCGGCATGCCGATGCCCACGCCGCGCACCGGGCGGCTGAAGAGGTAACAGACCAGGGCCTGGATGGCCACGGCGACCAGCACCGGCAGCGGCGCGAGGGCGCTGCGCGAGAGCAGGTAGACCGAGAAGGCGAGGGGCACGAGTCCGCCGCCGACGTTCATCGCCACCAGCACCTTGCCTTCCGGGATCTCTCGGAGCATGCCCTTCATCCACGGCGGGGGCCTGCGCCAGCGCGGGTCGCGCTCGCCCTCGGCGTCCAGGGTGAACAGCGGCAGGTTGACCCCGCTGCCGATCAGCGAGGTGAACAGCAGCAGCATCGCCGAGCCCCCGGAGAGCCCGAGCTTGCCGAACGCGATGGTCAGCGCGCCCACCTGTACCAGCGCGAACAGGAAGGCGAGCAGGAAAGCCCCCACCAGCAGTGTCAGCGGATTCACGCGCCCTCCCGTAAACGGCCCGGCTCCGGTGGATTCCGGCCACACGGCCACCCTTTCTACGGTATCATTGACACCATTCCGGCGGCGCGCTTGGTTCCCTGCGAGAATGCCCCTATCTTCGAGGGGGAAATCCCGCCGGTACCCACTCTGCATGAGGAACAGGACATGCCGATCTATGAATACCTCTGTGACGCCTGTGGTCACGAGCTCGAGGCGCTGCAGTCCATCAACGACGAGCCCCTCACCGAATGTCCCGAGTGCCATCGTCCGCAGCTGCGCAAGCGCATCTCCGCGGCCGCGTTCCGGCTCAAGGGCGGCGGCTGGTACGAGACCGACTTCAAGAAGGACAACCGCCGCAACCTCGCGGGCGACGGTGGGGGCGGCAGCAAGGGTGACTCCGGCTCTGGTGGTGGGTCCGGGGGCGGCTCCGGCGAGGGCAAGAAGACGGCGGCCAGCTGACGCGGCCGCCGCCGGGCGCGGTTGCGCGCCCCCCGGCAAGCTCTTAACATTGCCCGCCTCGTAATAATGCCCGCATCCGCGGGCCTTTTTCGTTTTCCGAGGACTGACAGGCGGTTCGGATTCATGCGCACTCATTACTGCGGCGGGGTTACCGAGGCCCTGCTCGACGAGACGGTCGAGGTCTGTGGCTGGGCACACCGGCGGCGGGATCATGGCGGCATCATCTTCATCGACCTGCGCGATCGTGAGGGTCTGCTCCAGGTGGTGTTCGACCCGGACGAGCGCGAGGCCTTCGAGCTCGCCGACACCGCGCGTAACGAGTACGTGCTGCAGGTGCGCGGGCGGGTCCGCCGCCGCCCGGAGGGCACGGAGAACCCGAACCTCGCCACCGGCCAGGTGGAGCTCTACGCTACCGGGCTCACGGTGCTCAACCGCGCCAAGACACCGCCGTTCCAGCTCGACGACACCGACGTCGGCGAGGACGTGCGCCTGCGCCACCGCTACGTGGATCTGCGCCGGCCGGAGATGCAGGAGCGCCTGCGCACCCGCGCCCGGGTGACCGGGGCGCTGCGCCGCTATCTCGACAGCAACGGCTTCCTCGACATCGAGACGCCGATGCTGACCCGCGCCACCCCGGAAGGCGCGCGGGACTTCCTGGTCCCGAGCCGCATGCATCCCGGCGAGTTCTACGCCCTGCCGCAGTCGCCGCAGCTGTTCAAGCAGCTGCTGATGATGAGCGGCATGGACCGCTACTACCAGATCACGCGCTGCTTCCGCGACGAGGACCTGCGCGCTGACCGTCAGCCCGAGTTCACCCAGCTCGATATCGAGACCTCGTTCATGGACGAGGAGGGGATCATGGGCCACATGGAGGCGATGATCCGCGGGCTGTTCGACGAGGTCCTCGGCGAGTCGCTGCCGGAGCCGTTCCCGCGCATGACCTATGCCGAGGCCGTCGACCGCTTCGGCATCGACCGCCCGGACCTGCGCATCCCGCTGGAGCTCGTGGAGGTCGCCGACCTGCTCACGGACGTGGAGTTCAAGGTCTTCGCCGCACCCGCCGCCGATCCCAAGGGCCGGGTCGCCGCCCTGCGGGTGCCCGGCGGCGCGGCGCTGACCCGCAAGGTGATCGACGAGTACACCGACTTCGTGGGCCGCTACGGCGCCAAGGGTCTCGCCTACATCAAGGTCAACGACCCGGCTGCCGGGCGCGAGGGCCTGCAGTCGCCGATCCTCAAGTTCCTGCCGGATGCCGCGGTCGAGGGCATCCTCGAGCGTACCGGTGCCGCGGCGGGGGACCTGGTCTTCTTCGGCGCGGACCGCGCTCGGGTGGTCAACGACGCCCTCGGTGCGCTGCGCGTACGCGTGGGCCACGACCTGGACATGGTCGAGCCGGGCTGGCGCCCGCTGTGGGTGGTCGACTTCCCGATGTTCGAGTATGACGAGGACGACGGCCGTCTCTACGCGCTCCATCACCCGTTCACCTCGCCCCAGACCACGGAGCCTGCGGAGCTTGACGGCCGGGACCCGGAAACGCTGCTTTCCCGCGCCTACGACATGGTCCTCAACGGCACCGAGATCGGCGGCGGTTCCATCCGTATCCACCGCCCGGATATGCAGTGGCGGGTCTTCGAGCTTCTGGGCATCGGCGAGGACGAGGCCCGCGAGAAGTTCGGCTTCCTGCTCAACGCCCTGGAGTACGGGGCGCCGCCCCACGGCGGCATCGCCTTCGGCCTCGACCGTCTGGTCATGCTCATGACCGGTGCGCACTCCATCCGCGATGTCATGGCGTTCCCCAAGACGCAGACCGCGACCTGTCTGCTCACCGAGGCACCCGCCGAGGTCGACGAGGCGCAGCTGCGCGAGCTCGGCCTGCGCATCCGCCGCACTGCCCGGACCGACACCTGATCGGTCCGGCGCGGTCGCCCCTGTTTAAGCATCGCCGTACCTGCCGATAACGGCCCCGTAAACAGGACGGGGCCCGGCGGACTTCGCCGGGCGTGTGGAGGAGATGCACGACCATGCGGGTCAACCAGCCGGTCACCCAGCGCGAACAGCCTGTACGTCCGGACGAACGGCTGATCAGCACCACCGACGAAGACAGCCGGATCCTCAGCGCCAACGAGGATTTCTGCCGTATCGCCGGTTTCAGTGAAGAAGAGCTTCGCGGTCAGCCGCACAATGTCATCCGCCATCCGGACATGCCGGAGGCGGTGTTCGAGAGCCTGTGGGCCAGCCTCAAGGCCGACCGCCCCTGGATGGGTGTGATCAAGAACCGCTGCCGGAACGGCGATCACTACTGGGTCAGCGCCTACGTCGCCCCGGTCTACGAGGACGGCAGGAAGGTTGGCTATCAGTCCGTGCGGACCATGGCGAGTGAGGCCGAGAAGGCACGTGCCGAGGCGCTCTATGCCCGGATGCGGCGAGGCCGTGCGGTCGTGCCATGGCACGCGCGTGTGGGCACGCGTCCGCTGCTTGCCGGAGCTGTTGGCGTATCGACATGGCTCGGCGTCGCCGCTGGTGCGTCGCTGCCACTGTGGCCGGCCCTGGGGGCGGCACTCATACTGACGCTGCTTGGTGTGGTGACGGTACTCATGCTGACCGGGCGCCTCGCCGCGGTCGCCGTCCGCGCGCGCGGGGTGTTTTCGAATCCCGTTGGCGAGCGGGTCTACGGCGACGGGCACGACGATGCCGCGCGCATCGACCTGGCGTTCGGCATGTACCGTGCCCAGCACGTCGCGATGCATACCCGTTTCCACAACGTGAGTGAGGCCCTGGCGGACAGCGGGAAGGCCACGGAAGGGGCCGCGGAGCGCAGTCGGGGGGCCATCAATACCCAGCGCGGTGAGATCGAGCAGGTCGCCACCGCCATGAACGAGATGTCCACCACCGTCCAGGAGGTCTCGCGCAGTACCGCCGAGGCGGCGTCCACCGCCGAGCAGGCGCTGACCCAGACCGGTGACGGGCGGACCCGGGTGGATGTGGCCGCGCGGGCGATGGAGCGGCTTGCCACGGACCTCGACGAGGCCGGCGAGGCGGTGGAGCGGCTCAAGGGCGATACCGACGGAATCCGCCATGTCCTCGACGTCATCCAGGGCATCTCCGAACAGACCAATCTGCTGGCGCTCAACGCCGCCATCGAGGCGGCGAGGGCGGGCGAGGCCGGGCGCGGTTTCGCCGTGGTCGCCGAGGAGGTGCGTGCCCTGTCCGGCCGGGTCAGTGCGTCCATCGGTGAGATCACCGGCATGATCGAGCGCCTCGAGGGGGGAGCGGGCACGGCGGTTGCGGGTATGGGCCGTAGCCGGGAGGCCGCCCGCGAGGTGACCGAGGGTGCCGAAGGTGCCCGTGGGGCGATGCACGAGATCGAGGAGGCGGTGCGCGGGATCAGCGACACGAACAACCGCATCGCGGCCGCCGTCGAGCAGCAGTCCGCCACGGCCGAGGAGATCAATCGCAGCGTCATCCAGGTGAACGACGGGTTCGCGGAGACGGAGAATGCCGCGGGGGATACCCGCGACACCAGCCGACGGCTGGTGTCGCTGGTGACCGAGCTCGAGGGGCTGCTCCGGCAGTTCGACCTGCTCGGGACCCGGCGGGATGATTGATACGGTTCCGCGGGCTGCCCAAGCCGGGCGGCGGCTGGCATACTCGCGGTCATGCGTGCCGCACCCCGTATCCTCCTGATCGCTTTCGTCACCGTTGGCGTGCTCGTCTTCGGCCGGCCCGGTCCGGCCGGGGGGGACGACCCGGAGTCCCGCGGTCTGGCGGTCTGGCGGGGCATGGAGCAGGCCCGGGTGATCCTGCCCGGCGATGCCGGCGCGTTGACGGTGCGCGTCGCCGACGAGGGCGACGAACGGGCCCAGGGCATGCAGTACGTGCCCGCCCCGGAGATCCGCCGTAATCCCATCTGGTTCAGCTATCCCGCCAGCCGGGTAACGCACTGGCACATGCACAACGTGGCCCTGCCGCTGGACATCGTCTGGATGGATGCGGACGGGCGCATTCTCGAGATCGCCCGTATGGAGCCCGGCCGGGATGGCTACCGTTCGCCCCCGGGCGTGCGTCACGCCCTGGAGCTCGCCGCCGGTACGGCGCGTCGCCTCGGCCTGGAGGTCGGCGACCGGCTGACCCCGCCCGGGCTGGTGCGATGACGCTGGCCGCGTGGCTCGCGCTGGCCGGGGTGTGCGTGCTCGGTGCCGTCTCTCCGGGGCCGAGCCTGGCGGTGGTGGTGCGTCACAGCGTGCGCCGCTCCCGGGCCCACGGGCTCGCGGCGGCCCTGGCCCACGCGCTGGGGGTGGGCGTATACGCGCTGCTGACCACCCTGGGCCTGGCGGCGGTGGTGACCGCGGACCCGCTGGTCTACCACGGTCTCGCCCTCGCCGGTGCGGCCTATCTCGCCTGGCTGGGGATCGGTGCGTTGCGCAGCGGGGGCGCGGCGCTGGAAGGGGCCGCCGGAGCGACGGTGCCCGTCGGCGTGGCCGGCGCCGCCCGTGACGGCTTCCTCATGGCCTTCCTCAATCCCAAGATCGCCGTGTTCTTCCTCGCGCTGTTCAGCCAGTTCGTCCATGCGGACATGGGCGTGGCCGAGGTCGGGGTGTTCTGGGCCACGGCCACGGTGGTGGACGGCGGCTGGTACGCGCTGGTGGCGACGGCGCTGACCCGCGGCCGCGTGCTTGCGTGGCTGCGCGGGCATGCGCTCTGGGTGGACCGGTTGACCGGAGTGGTGCTGCTGGTGCTCGCGGCGGTGACGCTGACACGGGTGCTCTCGTGAGCGCCGCGGCTGACGAGACGGGCCGGTCGCGGGCGGTGGCGCTGCTGGCGCTGTGTGCCACGGCGGTGTTCTGGGCGTCCGCCTTCCCGGCGGCCAAGGCGACCCTGGCCTACTACACGCCGATGGAGACGGTGTTCCTGCGTCTGTCCGTGGCCGGGCTGTGCTTCGCGCTGGTGCTCGTGCCCCGCGGGCGTGCCCGGCCCGCGGACTGGCGGCTCCTGCCGCGCATCGCCGTGCTCGGGCTGATCGGGGTGTTCGGCTACCAGAGCCTGCTGGCCGCGGGGCAGACGACGATAACCGCGAGTGCCGCGGGGCTGGTGATCACGGCGGTGCCGGTGTGCACGGCGCTGCTGGCGGCGCTGGTTGCCGGCGAACGGTTGCGTCCGCCGGCCTGGGCCGGGCTGGCCCTGGGGGCGCTCGGGGTGACGGTCATTACCCTCAACGAGGGGCTCGATCTCGGCAGCGTGCGCGGTGTGGGGCTGATCATCCTCGCCGCCGGGGTCACCGCGGTGTATTTCGTCTACCAGAAGCCGGTGCTGCGCGCGGAGCGGCCCACCGTGTTCCTCGCCTGGGCGGTGTGGATCTCGCTGGTGGCGAGCCTGCCGGTACTGCCGGGGCTGCCCGAGCGGGTGGCGGCGGCGCCGCTGGAGCCGACCCTCGCCGGCGTGTACCTCGGTGTCTTTCCGATGGCGCTCGGCTACGGATGCTATACCTTCGGGCTCTCGCGGCTGCCTGCAAGCATCGCCACGAGCTTCATCTATCTCCAGCCCCCGATATCGGTGCTGATCGCCTGGCTGTGGCTGGGCGAAACACCCACGGGACTGATATTCGCCGGCGGCGCACTGGCGCTCGCCGGCGTGGCCCTGGTCACCCGCTACGGGGTGGGCGGACGGCGTTGAGCCGCCCGCGCCCCGGGCGTGAATCCCCGCGAGGAGGAGCCGTCATGACCCAGCCTGATCACGTCACTGCCCTGGACCTGCCCTTCATGGACCCGGCGTCCATGGACGAGGACATGCGCCGCTACCTGGCCGTCTGCCAGGAGAAGCTGGGCATGGTGCCCAACGTGCTGCGTGCCTACAGCTTCGATCAGAACAAGCTGCGCAACTTCGTGTCCTTCTACAACGAGCTCATGCTCGGCGACTCCGGTCTCAGCCGCCTGGAGCGGGAGATGATCGCGGTGGTCGTCTCCTCGGTGAACCGCTGCTATTACTGCCTCGTCGCCCACGGCCAGGCGGTGCGGGCGCTTTCCGGGGATCCGACGCTCGGGGAGATGCTGGTGATGAACTACCGCGTCGCCGAGCTCGAGGCGCGCTCCGTCGCCATGCTCGATTTCGCCGTGGCGCTCACCGAGGATCCGGAATCCGTGGGCGAGGCGGACCGGGACGTGCTCCGTGACAGCGGGTTCAGCGACCGCGAGGTCTGGGACATCGCGGCGGTGGCGGCCTTCTTCAACATGACCAACCGTCTGGCTGCCGGGGTGGACATGATGCCCAACCCGGAATACCACGCGATGGACCGCTAGCGTACGTCGTCGTCCCGTCGGGCGGCCATGGCCAGCGATACGGAATCGGAGAAGCGCAGGGCGTGGGGCTTGTCCACCTCCACCTCCGCGCGCCGGACCTCCGGCGGGGCCATGGCGATGTCGAGGATGTCGCTGACCAGCTTCTCGAGCAGCAGGAAACGGTTGTCCTCGATGTGGGCGATGATGCGCTTGGTGATGCCCTTGTAGTCGAGGGCGTGCTCCACGTCGTCGCTGCGTGCCGCGGGCAGGGCGTCATAGTCGATGGTCACGTTGACCACCACGTCCTGGCGCTTCTCCTGCTCCTCGGTGTTGAAGCCGATGAACGTGCGCAGGCGCAGGTCCTTGATGCGAATGCGCGAGAGCTCGTGGCGCATCGCCGTGTCACCCCGATTTGATGAGCTGCAGGAATTCGTTGCGGGTCGACTGCGAGTGCCGGAAGGTGCCGAGCATCACCGACGTGCTCATCTCCGAGTTCTGCTTGGAGACGCCGCGCATCATCATGCACATGTGCCGGGCCTCGATCTGCACGCCGACGCCGCGGGCCCCGGTGACGTTCTGCACGGCCTCGGCGATCTCGCGGGTGAGCTGTTCCTGGATCTGCAGCCGGCGGGCATACATGTCGACGATGCGGGCCACCTTGGAGAGCCCGAGCACGCGGCCGTCGGGGATGTAGGCGACCTGGGCGCGGCCGAAGAACGGCAGCAGGTGGTGCTCGCACAGCGAGTACAGCTCGATGTCGCGTACGATGATCATCTCGTCGAGATCGGACTCGAACAGTGCGTCGTTGACCAGCGTGCCCAGGTCCTGCTGGTACCCCTCGGTCAGGAACTCGAACGCCTTGGCGGCGCGCTCCGGGGTCTTCGCCAGGCCCTCCCGGCCGACGTCCTCGCCGATGCCGGTGATGATCTGCTCGAAGTGGCTCGCAAGGGGGTGGGTCATCGTTCGTATGCCGTCCTGGTTGTGTAAAACTTTTGTAGCATAATTAGCGTGAGATTGTACAATCCGGCCGCCGGCTCAGCGCAGGGATGAGGGGTCCGCGCGCGGGCCCCGTGGCACCGCGTCCGCCGCGCCCAGGTCCTCGATGTGGCCGCGGAAGACGCGCAGCCACGCGGCGGCCTCCCGGACGAGATCGTCGGGGAGGGTTTCCGGTGAGTCGTCGCGGGTGACCCCGATGAGGCTGTAGCCGGACCAGCAGCGGGTCCAGCCGTCACGCTCGGGGCGGTACAGGCCCTCGCGCACGCGCAGCTCCGGGGTCGCACCGACGAGGGTCAGCGCCATCCCCACGCTCGGGGGCGTGGGAACCAGGGGAGCCGGAGCGGCCGGTGGGAGCACCCGGAGGCGCAGCCCGCGCAGCCGCAGTCGTGCGCTGGTGAACTCCAGACGGTGGAGCAGCGTGGCACGGGCGTCTGCCAGCCGTGCCGCGAGCCAGGCCTCATCGGCCCCCTCCGGCGGCGTGACCGCCTCGGCCCAGTGGTGGTAACTGTCTATCGCCATGCCGCGAATATCCTCAAACCGGAAAAATACCCAGCCTGGGGGTGGCTTTCAACGTTGGTCCGACCGTCGTGCCGCCGGCCTGGGCCGCGCCCGGCATGGTATCCTGAACCATCACTGATCGGCATGGGGACGCGTTCATGGCAGCGCAGACGCAGGCAGGCGCGGTGCGTGCCGCCGATGCGGCAACACCCGAACAGGCGGCGGAGCTCCTCCGCACGCGGCGCACCATCAACCGCTTCCGCCAGGACCCGCCGCCCCGCGACGCGGTGATCCGGGCGCTGGACCTTGCGCGCTGGGCCCCCAACCACCACCTCACCGAGCCCTGGCACTTCTATCTGATCGGCGAGGAGACCCGGCGCGCCATCATCGATCTGAACACCGACATGCTCACGGCCACCAAGGGTGCCGAGGCCGCCGAGGGCAAGCGTCGTAACTGGGAGGCCAAGCCCGGCTGGCTCGCGGTCAGCTGCGATCACTCCAGCAATGAGCTCCAGGCGTGGGAGGACTATGCGGCGTGCGCCTGCGCGATCCACAACATCGCGCTGTCGCTGTGGAGCGAGGGCATCGGCATGAAGTGGTCCACCGGCCCGGTGATCCGGGAGTCCCGCTTCTACGACCTGCTGTGGATCGACCCGGATATCGAGACGGTGATCGCCCTGATCTGGTACGGCTACCCGGACGAAGCTCCGGTGACCCACCGGGAATCCCTCGAATGCAGTCTCGTCGAGCTGCCCTGAGGCGGAGGTCGCGTTGCGCTGGAGCTGGCTGCCCTGGCGATTTCTCATCCGGCGGGCCGCCCGGGCCCACGGCTTCCTCGACCCCCTGGCGCTGATCGCGCGGCTGCAGCGCTTCGCCCAGCCCTCGGAGGTCTCCGAGCCCATCGAGCTTCTGCGCGCGGGCGTGGTCTTCCACGCCCGCGGGCTGATCAACACCCGGGTGATCCAGCACAACCTGGACTGGGTGTGGCCCTACTGGATAGAGCGCCAGTTCGATCCGGCCAGTGACGCCTTCATCCCGCGGGCGTTCTCCGTCACCCACGTCAATCTCACCCACCGCAACTGGACCGCCGTGGGCCGGCCGGATCATGCCGGGCTGCCCATTGTGGACCCGCGTGGGCTGGTGACGCCCTTCTATGACGGTCCCTCGCTGGACGCCTGGGTGCTGGGCGATGACGGCGAGCGTCTCTACCCCTCGCGTGAGACGCACGCCTCTCAGTACGTCGAGCTCAATGACGACGGCGCCGTTGTCACCGAGGTGGTGCGCAACGGCCTGCGCCTGCTGACGAGGGCGGTGGTGCGCCGGGAGTCCGGCCGGGCGGTGCTGAATCTCCACTACGAGGCGCGGGCGCAGTCGGGGGGTGACCTCGCCCTCGCGCTGCGGCCGTACAACCCCGAAGGGGTCAGCTTCGTCCACCACGCCGTACTCGGTGACGACGCCCGCGGCTGGCGTGTCGACGGGGACTGGGACGTCCGCTTCGATGCCGCGGCCGACCGGCACTACGTCTCCGACTACCGCCACGGTGACGTCGCCATCCACCTTGACGATCCGGATGCCGCATCGGTCGCCGACTGCGATACCGGGCTGGCCACAGCCGCCGCGCTGTTCCGAATCGAGCCCGGTGGTATGCGGCGGCTCAGCGTGCGCGTACCACTGAAAGAGGCCGACACGACAGCGGCGGAAGGCGACTGGCACGAAGCCCTGGCGGGGACCGCCCGGTTCGATGTGCCCGACGCCGGGGTGCGCTTCCTCTACGACAATGCCCTGCGCACCGTCATGCTCCACACCGTGGAGGACTGCTACCCGGGCCCCTACACGTACAAGCGTTTCTGGTTCCGGGATGCCGCCTTCATCGTGCATGCCCTGCTGCACGCCGGCCTGACCGGCCGTGCCCGGCGCATGCTCGATCACTTCCCCGAACGCCAGCACCGCACCACCGGCTACTTCCACTCCCAGGACGGCGAGTGGGACGCCAACGGCGAGGCCATGTGGATCCTAGCGCGCTACCACGAGGCCACCGGCGAGACCCTGCCGGAGTCGTGGCTGCACGCGCTGCGCCGGGGCGGGCGCTGGATCGCGCGCAAGCGCACGGATCCGGACGGCGGGACGGCCCATGCCGGACTGCTGCCCGCCGGCTTCAGCGCCGAGCACTTCGGCCCCAATGACTATTACTACTGGGACGACTACTGGGCGGTGGCCGGCCTGGAGGCCGCCGCCGGGGTGCTCGAGGGCCATGGCGACGGGGACCGCGCCCGGGCGTTCCGGGACGAGGCCGTCGAGCTGCGCGGTACGCTGGAGCGCTGTCACGAGCGCGATGCCGGCCGTCTGGGACGCCCCCTGATCCCGGCGTCGCCCTACCGGCGCATGGACGCCGGAGCGGTTGGCGCGCTCGTCGCCGGCTATCCGCTGCGGCTGTTGCCGGCGGACGACGCCCGGCTGCTGGGCACCGCGGACTGGCTCATGGACAACGCCCGTGTGCACGGCGGTTTCTTCCAGGACATGATCCACTCCGGTATCAATGCCTACCTGACCCTGCACCTGGCGCAGGTGCTCATGCGTGCCGGCGATCCGCGCTGCCATGAGCTCATGCGCGCGGTCGCCGGACTGGCGACGCCCACGGGCCAGTGGCCGGAGGCCATTCACCCCCGCACCCTGGGCGGCTGCATGGGCGACGGCCAGCACGTCTGGGCCGCGGCGGAGTGGCTGGTCTACCTGCGCGACGCGTTCGTGCGCGAGGAGGGCGAGCGCCTGGTGCTCGCTTCGGGGGTGCCGCCCCAGTGGTTCGCGGCCGGCGAGCCCATGTCCTTCGGCCCGACGCCCACACGCTTCGGTCCGGTAACGGTGGACATCCGGCCCGCGACGGGTCATAACGGGGCCGTAGAGGTGTGCTGGCAGGCCGAGTGGCGCCGCCGGCCCGAGGGGGTGGATATCGCGCCGGCCGGGGTTGCGTCCGTTCGCGCCCGGGCGGAGGACGGCGCGGCGACCCTGCAATGGAGGGCCCCGGCATGAACATCCTCATGATGACCAATACCTACCTCCCCCACGTGGGCGGCGTCGCGCGCTCGGTGGACTCGTTCGCGCAGATGTACCGCGCCCGTGGTCACCGGGTGATGGTGGTGGCACCGGAGTTCGATGACGCGCCCCGGGACGAGACCGACGTCGTGCGCATCCCGGCGCTGCAGAACTTCAACGGCAGTGACTTTTCCGTGGTGCTGCCGGTGCCGCGTTTCCTGGAGCGGGCGGTGATGCGTTTCGAGCCGGACATCGTCCATTCGCACCACCCGTTCCTCATCGGTTCCACCGCGCTGCGGCTGGCCTCGCTGTTCGACCTGCCGCTGGTGTTTACCCACCACACCATGTACGAGCGCTACACCCACTACGTGCCCGGCGACTCCGCGGTGCTGCGGCGTTTCGTGGTGCAGCTCTCGACCAGCTACGCCAACCTCTGCGACCGGGTATTCGCCCCCAGCGAGAGCATCGCCGGTATCCTGGCCGCCCGGGGCGTGCACACGCCCATCGACGTCGTGCCCACGGGCGTGGATCTCGCCGCCTTCCGCGGGGGTGACGGCGCGTCCTTCCGGCGGCGTCTCGGCATCGACGCCGATGCCTTCGTGATCGGCCACGTGGGCCGGCTGGCCCACGAGAAGAACCTCGGTTTCCTCGCCCGGGCGGTGGCGCGGGTGCTCGCGGATGCACCGCACGCGCACTGCGTGATCGTCGGTGCCGGGGCCGCGGAGGATGATATCCGCTCGGCCTGCGAGCGTGCCGGCGTGGCCGCGCGGCTGCACATGACCGGCAAACTGGTGCAGCCCGAGCTTGCCGACGCCTATGCGGCCATGGACCTGTTCGCCTTCGCCTCGCTCACCGAGACCCAGGGCGTGGTCCTCGCCGAGGCCATGGCGGCGGGGCTGCCAGTGGTGGCCATCGACGCGCCGGGGTCGAGGGAGGTGGTGCGCGACGGCGAGAACGGACGGCTGCTGCGGGACCCGGACGAGACGGCGTTCGCCGCTGCGATCGAGGACGCCATGGCCCGCCGGGAGGCGGGCTGGGACGACTGGCAGGCCGCGGTCGCGGAGACCGCCCGGGCCTACTCCCTGCAGGCCTGCGCGGACCGGGCGCTGGCGCTGTACCGCGATCTCGACGGCACCGAGGGGCAGGCCGACGAGGACCATGACCTCTGGCACATGAGCCTGCGCCGTATCCGTGCCGAGTGGGACCTGCTCAAGGGCGTGGCCCAGGCGGCCGGGACGTCGCTCGGCGACGAGTTCCGTAACCGCCGGGACCAGCGCGATACCGGCTGACGCCGCTCAGGCGGCCCCGCCGGCGGCGTGCCAGACGGTGATCGCCGCCGCCAGGTCCTCCAGCGAGGCGCCGACGGACTTGAACAGGGTGATCCCGGCATCGTCGCGCCGCCCGGGGTGCTCGCCCCGGGCGAGGGCGGCGAGATCGGCCTGGATGTCGCTGTCGTAGTCGAAGGCACCGGCCTCCGCCGCCTGGCGCAGGTCGCCGGCCTCGCCGCGGGCGCCGGCCTCGGTGTCGACGAACACCGCCGCGCGGCGCACGGCCTCGTCGTCGCTCTCGCGCATGTCCGCCCGGAAGGCGCCGACCAGGTCGAGATGGGTGCCCGGGCGCAGCCACTCGCCGTGGACCAGCGGCTCGGTGGACAGCGTCGCGCAGCTGACGATATCCGCCTCGCCCACCGCGGACTCGAGGTCCGTGACCGCCTCGCAGTCGATGCCCCGTTCCCGGCAGTGCGCCGCAACCGCCCGCGCCTTGTCGGGGTTGCGCCCCCAGATGCCCACGGAACGGATCGGCCGCACCGCCGCGTGCGCCTCGACCAGCATGGGCGACAGTGCCCCGGTACCGGCGACCACGAGGCGGCCGGCGTCGGCCCGGGCGAGGTAGCGCGCGGCGAGCGCGGAGGCGGCGGCGGTCCGCCGGCGGGTGAGCTCGCTGCCCTCGATGCAGGCCAGCGGCTGGCCGGTCTCGCCGCTGCAGAGGAAATAGACCCCGGAGATCGCCGGCAGGCCCCGTGCCGAGTTCTGGGGGAAGACGTGGGCCATCTTCACCCCGATGTAGCCGTCGTGCTCCCAGGCGGGCATCAGCAGCATGGTGGCCTCGCCGTCCGGGCGCGGGATCGCGTGATGGTGGCGTGGCGGGGCCTCGCAGCCCTCGCGGAACAGGGTCTCGATGCCGTCGATGAGCGCCGGCCAGGCAAGGGCCCCGGCGACGGCGTCAGCGCCGATGATCTGCATGGGTCGCGATCTCCTTCGTACCGGGTCGGGTGGCTGGCCTCACTCCCGCCAGATCAGGCTGGCCATGCGGCCGGTACGCCCGTCCCGGCGATAGGAGAAGAACCGCTCGGCGTCAGCATACGTGCACAGGCCGCCGCCGTGAATCGAGCCGACGCCGGCGCTCGAGAGCCGCCGGCGGGCCAGGGCGTAAAGGTCGGCGAGCCAGTGGCCCTCGCGTACCGCGCGGAAGCAGTCCCGGGCCCCGGGGTCGGCGAGCAGGCAGGCCTCGCGGACGTCGTCGCCGATCTCGTAGGCGTCCGGGCCGATCGCCGGCCCGAGCCAGGCGACGAGCTCGCCGGGCGGGCCGGTCATCGCGGTGACCGTGTTCTCCAGAATGCCACCGGCGAGTCCCCGCCAGCCGGCATGGGCGGCGGCGACCTGGGTGCCGGCGCGGTCGCAGAGCAGCACCGGCAGGCAGTCGGCGGTGAGCACCGCGCAGACGACACCCGGCTGGTCGGTGACGCTGGCGTCCGCCCGGGTGGCGTCGCGGTCCACCGTGCCGGCGGAGACCACCCGTACGCCGTGGACCTGGACCAGCCAGCGCGGCTCTTCCGGCAGGTGCAGGGCCTGGGCGAGGCGGGAGCGGTTGCCGGTGACGCTGAGGGCGTCGTCGCCGGTGCGGGCGCCGAGGTTCAGGCTGTCGAAGGGCGCACGGCTGCTGCCGCCGATGCGGGTGGTGGCGGCGGCGTGCACGCGGCGGGGCGCCGGCCAGTCGGGCGTGATCCACGAGGGTGCGTTCATATCGGGCAGTCTACACCGTGGGTGGCGGGAGAAAGTGGTGGCCCGACAGGGGGCCGCCGCCCGGCGGCAGGGCACCGCCGGGCGGGGCACGGAGGCCGCGGACGCGCCGGGCCCGGTACCGTGGGGACCTCCCGGGCGGTTACTCGGGGAGGTCGTCTAGCGGTGACGGATCGAGCCCCTCGGGGGCCTCGAAATGGGCGTCCACGAGACTGTCCTCCACTTCGGCGAGGGTCGCCGGGTTCCATCGCGGGTTCTGGTCCTTGTCCACCAGCAGGGCGCGGACGCCCTCGGGGAAGTCGTGGCGACGGGTGCACTGCACGGACATGGCCAGCTCGCGCCGGAACACCTGTTTGAGCGAGAGGTGGCGACCGCGGCGGAACTGCTCGAAGATCACCCGTGCGGAGGTCGGGGAGCCAAGCTCCAGGTTGCGGGTGGCGGTGGCCAGCCATTTGTCCTCCGGGCTGCTCTCGCGCATGGCCTCGAGGATGCCGGCGACGCTGTGCCGGTCGGTGACGTGGTCGATGAAATCGATGTGCTCGAGCACGTTCGAGTCCGGGCGCTCGCCGCGGCAGCCGTCGGCGAAGCGGCGCAGCAGCAGCGAGAGGTGGCCGCGGTTGAGCTCGGGGTCGTCGTCCCAGGCCACGTCGGCGAGCGCGGCGAAGATGGCGTCGCGGTGCTCGGCGGTGATGAAGTAGTCCGCGAGGCTGGTGTAGAGCGCGTCCGCGGCGTTCATCCGCGCGCCGGTGAGGCCGAGGAACAGGCCGACACGGCCGGGCATGCGGTTGAGGAACCAGGTGCCGGCGACGTCCGGGTACAGCCCGATGGTGATCTCCGGCATGGCGATGCGCGAGGCCTCGGTGACCACCCGGTGGCTGCCACCCACCATCATGCCGAGGCCGCCGCCCATGACGATGCCGTGGCCCCAGACCAGCAGGGGTTTGGGGTAGGTGTGGATGCGGTAGTCGAGGCGGTACTCCTGCTCGAAGAACTGCTCGCAGAAGGTGCTGCGCCCGCCCTCCGCCTCCTGGATGGCGTGGTAGGTGGCGACCACGTCGCCGCCGGCGCAGAAGGCCTTTTCGCCGGCGCCGTGGAGGACCACGCAGGCGATGCCCGGGTCATCGGCCCAGCGCTCGAGCTGCGGGCGCAGGGCGGCGATCATGGCGGGATTGAGGGCGTTGAGCGCCTTCTCGGCGTTCAGGCGCGCGAAGCCCACGCGGCGGCCGTTGGCGGCGCTGACCTCCTCGAAGATGACGGGCTGGTCGGACATTCGGTGCTCCTTGGTGCGATCGGATGGACGGCCGTACCCGGCCGCCGGTGACGGGCATTGTGGCCGCCGGCCGGCCGGATGCCAATCCACGCGACGGCAGCCGGAAGGAGGGAGGGCGGTGCCGGACGCGCCGCGGGGCGCGTCCCGGTACCGTCGCCGGCGACGCCCGAAGCGGGTGGCCGTGCGGCTCAGCGGTTGCGCCACTGCGGCGGGCGTTTCTCCAGGAACGCGGCGACGCCCTCGCGCTGGTCGGCGGTATCGAACAGGCGCACGAAGCGTTCGCGCTCGTCCGGGAGGTTGTCCGCCATGGGCCGCCGCTGGGCGCCGTCGATCAGGGCCTTGCAGTGGGCGACCGCGGTGGGACTCTGGTTGCCGACCTGTCCGGCGAGCGTGAGGGCGCGCTCCAGGGCCTCGCCACGACCCACGGATTCCTCCACCAGGCCGATGCGCAGCGCCGTGGCGGTGTCGAGCTGCTCGCCGCAGAGGATGATGCGCTTGGCCCAGCCCTCGCCGACCAGCCGTGGCAGACGCTGGGTGCCCCCGGCGCAGGGCAGCAGGCCGACCTTGGCCTCGGGCAGGGCCAGTTTCGCCTGCTCCTCGGCGATGCGGATATCGCAGGCCAGCGCCACCTCCAGGCCGCCGCCCATGGCAAAGCCGTTGACGGCGGCGATGGCGACGCCGCGGAAGGCCGCGAGGGCCTCGAAGGCCTCGCCGAAGCGCCGGGCCATGTCGGCGGCCACGGCGGCGTCGCCGTCGGCGAAGAGCTTGAGATCGGCCCCGGCGGAGAAGAATTTCTCGCCCTCGCCGGTGAGCACCAGCGCGTAGACGTCGCGGTCCGCGTTGAGCTCGGCGATCAGGCGGGCGAAGTCGATCAGGCCCTCTCGGGTCCAGGTGTTGGCCGGCGGGTTGGACATCGTCACCACCGCGGTGTGACCGCGCCGCTCGACGGTGAGATTGGTGTGGTCGCTCATCGGATTGCCTCCGCGGCGTGGTCGGCGAGCATGCGGCGGCCGATGATGAGCCGCATGACCTCGTTGGTGCCCTCCAGGATCTGGTGCACGCGGGTATCGCGCACGTGCCGCTCCAGCGGGTACTCGCGGATGTAGCCGTAGCCGCCGTGGATCTGCAGCGCCTCGTTGCACACCCGGAAGCCCACGTCGGTGGCGAAGCGTTTGGCCATCGCGCAGTAGGTGGTCAGCTCCGGGTCGCCGTGGTCGAGCCGCCACGCGGCCAGGCGGACCATCTGCCGGGCGGCGACCAGCTCCGTGGCCATGTCCGCGAGCTTGAACTGCAGGGCCTGGAAGTCCGCCAGCGGCCGGCCGAACTGCCGGCGCTCGTGCATGTACCGGCTCGCCGCCTCCAGCGCGGCCTGGGCGGTGCCCACCGAGCAGGTGGCGATGTTGATGCGGCCGCCGTCCAGGGCCTTCATGGCGAGGCGGAAGCCGTGGCCCTCCTCGGCGAGGAGGTTGTCCGCGGGCACGCGCACGTCGTCGAAGGTGATGGCGCGGGTGGGCTGGCTGTTCCAGCCCATTTTCTCTTCCTTGCGTCCGTAGGAGATGCCTTTCAGGTCCGCGGGCACCGCGAACGCCGAGATCCCGCCGGGACCCTCGCCGCCGGTGCGGGCGAAGACCACGAGCACGTCGGTGTCGCCGGCGCCGGAGCTGAAAACCTTGCCGCCGTTGAGCACGTAGTGGTCGCCGTCGCGGCGGGCGCTGGTGCGCAGGCTGGCGGCGTCGGAGCCGGCACCGGGCTCGGTGAGACAGTACGAGCCCAGGCGTTGCCCGGAGGTGAGGGCCTCGCCCCACTCGGCGACCACGGACGTGCTGCCCCAGGTGGTGATCATCCAGGTGACCATGTTGTGGATGGTCAGGAACGCCGCCGTGGAGGTGCAGCCGCCGGCGAGCTCCTCGAAGATGATCGCCGCGTCCAGCCGCGGCAGCCCGAGACCGCCGGCGGCCTCGTCGGCGTAGATGCCGCAGAAGCCGAGCTCGCCGGCATGGGCGAGCACGTCCTTGGGGAAGTGGCACTCCGCGTCCCAGCGCGCGGCGTTGGGGGCGAGCTCGTTGGCGGCGAACTCCCGCGCGGCCTCCTGGAAGGCGGTCTGCTCGTCGTTCAGGGAGAAGTCCATGGGCGTGTCTCCCTTCAGCCCAGGTTGATGGTCATGTTCGGGCCGTGGCCGTCGGGGATGTCCGACTCGAACCACCGCTCGATGACCGTCTTGGTCTCGGTGTAGAAGCGCACCGCGTCCTTGCCGTAGGCGTGGAGGTCGCCGTAGAACGAGCCCTTGCCGCCGGTGAACGAGAAGAACGGCAGCGGCACGGGAATCGGGATGTTCACGCCGATCTGCCCGACCTCGCACTCCCGGCGGTACTTGCGCACCGCGGCCCCGGAGTCGGAGAAGATCGAGGTGCCGTTGCCGTAGGGGTTGGCGTTCACGAACTCGATTGCCTCGTCGAGGGTATCGACGTGGACGACGTTGAGCACCGGCCCGAAGATCTCCTCGCGGTAGCAGCTCATCGCGGCGGTGACGTTGTCGATCAGTGTCGGCCCGACCCAGTAGCCGTCCGGGTAGCCGTCGACCTGGTAGCCGCGGCCGTCGAGCAGCAGCGAGGCGCCCTCGGACTCCGCCGTGCCGATGATGCGCTCCACGCGCTCCTTGGCGGCGCGGCTGATCAGCGGACCGTAGGCGGCCCCGGCGTCGCCAGTCACGCCCGGGCGGGTCTTCTCGAAGCCGGTTTTGAGGTCGTCGACCCAGTCGCGGGTCTCCTCGCCGACGAGCACCACCACGGAGATCGCCATGCAACGCTGGCCGGCGGCGCCGCAGGCCGCACCCACGAGGGCGTTGACCGTCTGCTCGCGGTTGGCGTCCGGCATCACCACGGAATGGTTCTTGGCGCCGACCATGCACTGCACACGCTTCAAGTGGTCGGTCGCCGTGCGGTAGATGTGCTGGCCCACGTGGGCGGAGCCGACGAATGACACCGCCTTGATGTCCGGGTGGGTGAGCAGGGTGTCCACCTGCTCCTTGCGCCCGTGCACGATCTGCAGCAGGCCCTCGGGGAAGCCCGCCTCCTGCCACAGCTCGGCGAGGCGCATGGGCGTCAGCGGATCCTGCTCCGAGGGCTTGAGCACGAAGCTGTTGCCGCAGGCGACCGCCAGCGGATACATCCACAACGGGATCATGGCCGGGAAGTTGAACGGCGTGATGCCGGCGCACACGCCGAGGGGCTCGGTCCAGCTGGTGGTGTCCACGCCGCCGGCGACCTGGGCCATGGCCTCGCCCATCAGGTGCGTGGGCACGCCCATGGCGTGCTCGACCACCTCGATGCCCCGCCAGACGTCGCCCTTGGCGTCCGCGAAGGTCTTGCCGGTCTCCTCGGCGAGGATGCCGGCGAGCTCGTCGTGGTGCTCCTTGAGCAGCGCCTGGTAGCGCATCACGTAGCGGGCCCGCTCGGATACGGAGACGTCGGCCCATGCCTTCTGGGCCTCTTTGGCCGAGGCGATGGCCCGGGCCATTTCGTCATCGGTGGTCACGGGGGCGCGGGCGATCACCTCGTCCGTGGCCGGGTTGGTGACGTCGATCCACTCGCTCGCCTCGCTGTCGACGAAGCGGCCTTCCAGGAAAAGGGGGACGGTTCGAGTCATGGGGACACCTGTATGGTTATGCCGGGCGCCGCGCGGTGGCGGTGCCGCCTCTCCTCCGGTCGCGTGAGCCGCGGCGTGTCGGCCCGGCCCATGGTCCCGCGGCCGGGACTCTCGACTGCCCGAACCATTCTAGTTACGTTTACGTTAACGTCAATTTAGTGGGCCTCGTTGCGCGTTAATCCTGGCGGGCTTCGAGGATTGACATATTAAAGGCAAGCGCCCGCGGGCGCGTGGGGAGCAAAACGATGCGGCTGGACGGAAAGGTGTTCCTGGTTACCGGGGCGGGTTCGGGTCTCGGTGGGGCGACGGCGCGGGAGCTTGTGGGGTGTGGTGCCCGGGTGGTGCTCGCCGACCTCAACGGTGAGGCCCTGGCGGCCCTGGCGCAGGAGCTCGGCGATGCCGCCGTGGCCTGCGAGGCGGACGTTACCGACGAGGCGGCGGTCACCGCGGCGGTGGCAAAGGCCCGCGAGGCCTTCGGCGCTTTGCACGGGCTGGTGAACTGCGCCGGCGTGGTCCACGGCGAGCGGGTGCTGAACCGCGACGGCGACCCTCACGGGCTGGAGAGCTTCGCCCGGGTGGTGCAGATCAACCTGGTGGGCAGCTTCAACTGCCTGCGTGTTGCCGCGGCGGCCATGGCGGACAATGAACCGGACGCCGAGGGCGAGCGTGGTGTGGTCATCAACACTGCCTCGGTAGCGGCCTTCGACGGCCAGGTGGGGCAGGCGGCCTATGCCGCCTCCAAGGCCGGCGTGGCGGGGCTGACTCTGCCCCTGGCGCGGGATCTCGCCGACCGCGGGATCCGGGTGATGGCCATTGCGCCGGGGATATTCGAGACGCCCATGATGGCAGGTCTGCCCGAGAAGGTGCGCGAGAGCCTCGGCGAGCAGACGCCGTTCCCGCCGCGTCTCGGGCGGCCGGCGGAATATGCCGCGCTGGTGCGCCACATCTGCGAGAACGTGATGCTCAACGGTGAGGTGATCCGGCTCGACGGCGCCATCCGGATGGCGCCGCGGTAGGCGGTGCGTGGCGGGGCGCGGAGCGGTGGCGCCCCGGTGTGGCGCCGGCCGTTCCCCGGGGCGTTTTTCGGGGTTGAATTAACGTTTACGTAAACGTAACCTCCAATCATCGGCAGAGGGCGGACCCTTCGAGACCATAACCCGTCCCGCCGACAGGAGGAGGAGAGGTCCGGCCGCGGTCCGGCCAGGGGCCCGTCCCGCGTTGCGGGCCGGCGGGCCGCCGACGGGGCGCACCGTTCCAGCGCGCCGGCCCCGGCCCCGCGGGGTGGGTTCGCGGGCATGCCTCTCCCGGAGACATGACAGGCGGCCGAGGCCGCCACAGACAGGGGAGTTCGGCATGGCTGAATCCGGGATCGGCGATGTCATCCTGAACGTCGACGACATCACGCTGTCGTTCGGCGGTGTGAAGGCGCTGCGTAACGTCGGCCTCGACGTGCGCGAGAACGAGATGTTCTCGATCATCGGTCCGAACGGCGCCGGCAAGACCTCGCTGCTGAACTGCATCTCCGGGCGCTACCACCCGCAGCAGGGCAGGGTCCGGTTCGACGGCACCGACGTCACCCGCCTGCGGCCGAACCGCCGCTGCGAGATGGGTATCGGCCGGACCTTCCAGAACCTGGCGCTCTACGACCACATGAGCGTGCTCGACAACATCATGGTCGGGCGCCACCACCACCTCCGGAACAACTTCTTCACCGGCTCGCTGTACTGGCTCACCGGCGCCCGCCGCGAGGAGCTCGACCACCGCGCCCAGGTCGAGGACATCATCGACTTCCTCGAGATCGCGCATATCCGCAAGTCCGTGGCGGGCACGCTCTCCTACGGGCTGCGCAAGCGTGTCGAGCTCGCCCGTGCCGTGGCGCTGCGCCCGCGGCTGATCCTCCTCGACGAGCCCATGGCGGGAATGAACCACGAGGAGAAGGAGGATATGGCCCGCTACATCGTGGACCTCAACGAGGAGTGGGGGATCACGGTGATCATGATCGAGCACGACATGGGCGTGGTCATGGACCTCTCCCACCGTGTCGTGGTGCTCGACTTCGGCGAGGTCATAGCCGACGGCGCCCCGGAGACGATCATGGCGAACCCGCGGGTGCGCGAGGCGTACCTGGGCGAGGACAGCGACGCGGAGGTGGCCTGATGGCTGAGCGTGCGATGGAGCTGCCGGACATCCGGCATCACGACACCTTCCCCAAGCTGGTCGCCTACAACGCGGCGCACTGGGGCGACGAGGTGGCGATGCGCGAGAAGGAGTTCGGCATCTGGAACGAATACACCTGGCGGGACTACGACACCGCCGTGCGGCGCTTTGCCCTGGGTATGCACGCCCTGGGCGTGGAGCGTGGCGAGACCGTGTGCATCATCGGCGGCAACCGCCCGGAGTGGGTGCACTGCGAGGTCGGCGCCCACGCCATCGGCGCGATGAGTCTCGGCATGTACCAGGACAGCCTCAACGACGAGGTGGCCTACCTCATCAACTACGCCGAGGCGCCGCTGGTGATGTGCGAGGACGAGGAGCAGGTGGACAAGGCGCTGGAGATCACCGAGCAATGCCCCTGCGTGCGCCATATCGTCTACCACGATCCCCGCGGCATGCGTAAGTACGACGACCCGCGGCTGATCAGCCAGGACGAGCTCTTCGAACGCGCCGAGGCGCTGGAGCGTGAGCGGCCTGGCCTGTACAAGGAGATGCTCGCCGCCGGCCGGGGCGAGGACGTGGCCATGCTGATCACCACATCGGGCACGACCTCCAAGCCCAAGCTCTCGATGATGCAGGCGGGGCCCTTCCTGGATCACTGCCTGGCCTATCTCCGCGCCGACCCGAAATTTCCCGACGACAACTACGTCTCGGTGCTGCCGTTGCCGTGGATCATGGAGCAGGTCTACGCCGTGGCGCAGTCGCTGCTCAGCCGGATCACGGTGAACTTCGTCGAGGCCACCGAGACCATGATGGCCGACCTGCGCGAGATCGGCCCGAACTTCGTGCTCCTCGCGCCCCGGGTCTGGGAGACCATCGCCGCCGACGTGAAGGCGCGGATGATGGAGGCCTCGCCGTTCAAACGCCGGATGTACGACGCCGGCATGCGACTCGGCATGGAGGCGGTGGAGCGCGGCGAGCACTCGCGGCTCGCCCACTGGATCCTCTTCCGTGCGCTCAAGGACCGTCTCGGCTTCACCTACCTGCGCTCGGCGGCCACCGGCGGTGCGGCGCTGGGTCCGGACACGTTCAAGTCCTTCCTGGCCATGGGCGTGCCGCTGCGCCAGCTCTACGGCCAGACCGAGCTCGCCGGTGCCTACACCATCCACCGCGGCGACGACATCGATTACGACACGGTGGGCGTGCCCTTCGACAACGCCGACGTGCGTATCGACAACGCCGACGAGAACGGGGTCGGGGAGATCGTGGCCCGCAACAGCGGCATGTTCCTCGGCTACTACAAGAACGAGAAGGCCACCGCCGAGGACATCGAGGACGGCTGGATGTACACCGGCGACGCCGGCTACTTCAAGAAGAGCAACGGCCACCTGGTGGTAATCGACCGGGTCAAGGACCTGGCCACCACCTCCCGGGGCGATCGCTACTCGCCGATGTTCATTGAGAACAAGCTCAAGTTCTCGCCGTTCATCGCCGAGGCGGTGATCCTCGGTCACGAGCGGCCCTATCTCGCCGCGATGATCTGCATCCGCTACGGGATCATGGCCAAGTGGGCCGAGCAGCGCGGGGTCGCGTTCACCAACTACACCAATCTGTCGGCGCAGCCGGAGGTCTACGACCTCATCCGCTCGGAGGTGGAGCAGGTCAACGCGACGCTCCCGGAGTGGCAGCGCATCCGCAAGTTCCTGCTGCTCTACAAGGAGCTGGACCCGGATGACGGCGAGCTCACGCGCACCCGCAAGGTCCGCCGGGGTGTGATCCAGGAGAAGTACAGCGACATCATCGAGGCGGTCTACGGCGGTGACGATCAGGTGCACGTGGATACTGTCATTACCTTCCAGGACGGTACCACCTCGCGGATCCGCACGGACCTGCGCCTCGTCGACCTGGCACCGGACGATGGCGTGCCGTCCGCCGCCGGCGAGAATCGCGCCGCCGGCGCGGCCTGACCCCGACAGGAGGAGAGAGGGATGAACTGGGAACTGCTCGGTCAGCTGCTCGTCAACGGGGTCATCGTCGGCACGCTCTACGGCGTGGTCGCGATGTGCTTCGTGCTCATCTACAAGTCCACGCAGGTGGTGAACTTCGCCCAGGGCGAGTTCCTGCTGATCGGCGCGTGGGTATGCTGGGCGCTGCTGGTGAAGTTCGGGCTGCCGTTCTGGCTGGGCTTCCTGGTGACGCTGGCGTTCATGTTCGCCTTCGGCGTGCTGCTCCAGGTGGTGGTGCTCAGGCCGATGATCGGCGAGCCGATCATCTCGGTGATCATGCTCACCATCGGGCTGTCGATCTTCTTCCAGGCACTGCTGTCGTGGATCTTCGGCGAGTTCGTGAAGCCGTTCCCGGAGGTGTTCTCCGTCGACTCGGTGACCATCCTCGGGCTCAACGTCCAGCCCGCCTACATCATGAGCCTGGTGATCTCGCTGGCGATCATGGTGGGCTTCTTCTGGTTCTTCAAATACTCGCGCATGGGCCTGGCGATGCGGGCCACCGCCTTCGACCAGCAGGTCGCGCAGAGCCTCGGGATCTCGGTGAAGCACGTCTTCGCCCTGTCCTGGGCGATCTCGGCGATGGTCTCCTCGCTCGCGGGCGTGGTCATCGGCATGGTCAACGGCGTGTCCTCGGCGCTGTCGTTCTACGGCATCAAGGTCTTCCCCGCCGCCATCGTCGGCGGGCTGGACTCTATCGTCGGCGGCATCGCCGGTGGGCTGATCATCGGCATCCTGGAGAACGTCGCGCAGTTCGTGGACAGCCAGTGGCTGGAGTGGGGCAATCTCTACGAGATCGTGCCCTTCTACGTGCTCGTGGCGATCCTGATGATCAAGCCCTACGGGCTGTTCGGTACCCGCGACATCGAGCGCGTGTAGGCGCGCGCCACAGTAAAACGCCCCGGCACCATGGACGCCGGGGCCGAGGAGGAGAGTCGGCATGGCTTTGAGCGCGGACAGCATGCGCTGCGGCGAGTTCCGGACCAGCTACCGGGCGGATACCACCATCTTCCCAACCCCGATGTCGCGGAACTTCGCCATCGCCGGGGTGCTGGTCCTGGTGCTGGCGCCGCTGTTCCTGAACGCCTATTACCTCAACCTGCTCATCCAGATCGGCTACTACGGCATCGCCGCGCTGGGGCTGAACATCCTGGTGGGCTTCTCCGGCCAGATCTCGCTGGGGCATGCCGCGTTCTTCGGCTTCGGTGCCTTCGCCTCGGCGTGGCTGAACAATACCACCGGACTGCCGGTGATCCTGTGCATCCCGCTGGCGGGGGTGATGACCACCGCGGTGGGGATGATCGTCGGCGTGCCCGCCGCGCGCATCAAGGGGCTGTACCTCGCCATCGCGACGCTCGCCGCGCAGTTCATCCTGGAGGATTTCTTCAACCGCGCGGCGTGGTTCACCGGCGGCTCGTCGGGGGCGCTGGCCGACCCGATGTCGCTGTTCGGCTATACCTTCAGCACGGATCAGAGCTATTTCTACCTGGTGCTGGCGTTCGTGGTGGTGATGTACCTGCTGGGCGCGAACCTGCTGCGCAGCCGCGACGGCCGCGCCTTCGTGGCGGTGCGCGATCACTATCTCTCCGCCGAGATCATGGGGATCAACCTGACCAAGTACCGGATCCTCGCCTTCGGCGTGTCCTCGTTCTACGCCGGCATCGGCGGGGCGCTGTTCGCCCACTATCTGGGCTTCGTCTCCGCGGAGGGCTTCACCATCCTGCTGTCCATCCAGTTCCTCGGGATGATCATCATCGGCGGGCTGGGCTCGGTGATGGGCACCCTGATGGGCACCGCCTTCATGGTGCTGCTGCCGGAGGTCATGGACGGCACCGCCGGCGTGGTCAGCCAGTTCTTCCCGGGCTTCAGCCAGGGGCTGGCCTATCTCAAGGAGATGGCTGTGGGCCTGGCGATCGTGCTGTTCCTGATCTTCGAGCCGGACGGGCTCGCGCACCGCTGGAAGCTGATCAAGGCGTACTGGAAGCTCTACCCGTTTTCCTACTAGCAGGAAGCGGTCCCGGCGGTTCGCCGGGGCCACAAGGGGCCCCGGCCCCGCCATAAAAGCGCCAACAAGGCACTGGAGGAGAGAGAAGCATGATGCGCAGCATGACCCTCGCGATCACGGCGGCCGCGGCCGTGGGGCTGGCGAGCGGCGTCGCCGCCGCCGAGCCCATCCACGTCGGCCATCTCGCCGCCTACACCGGCCCGACCTCGGCGGTGGGCAAGGTTTACGGCCAGGGCATCGAGGACGCCATGGCCTACATCAACGAGCAGGGGGGTATCGACGGGCGGACCCTCGAGCGGCACACCGTGGACTACTCCTACGAGGCACCACGGGCTATCGCCGCCTACAAGCAGTGGACCAGCTCCTACGATCCGCCGGTGATCCAGGGCTGGGGCACCGCGGACACCGAGGCGCTGGTGCGCTTCGTCGCCCGGGACAAGATCGTGTACATGTCCGCCTCCTACTCCGGCCACCTCACCGACCCCACCGGCAAGTCGGAGCACACCAAGTCGGCGGCGCCGTACAACTTCTTCTACGGCCCGTCCTACACCGACGGCTGCCGCGCCATGGTGTCCTGGGCGAAGGACGACTGGGAGAGCAAGGGGGGCGAGGGCAAGCCCAAGTGGGTGCATATGGGGGACAATCACCCGTACCCGAACGCCCCCAAGGCGGCCTGCACCGAGTATGCCAAGAACCAGGGCTTCGAGGTGCTCAATCCGATCGTCTACTCGCTCTCGCCCGGTGACTTCAAGGCGCAGTGCCTGTCGCTGAAGGAGTCCGGGGCGGATTACGCCTACCTGGCCAACACCTCCGGTTCCAACATCTCGCTGCTCAAGGCCTGCGACACCGTGGGTACCGACGTGCAGTTCGTCTCCAACGTCTGGGGCTTCGACGAGCTGGCCGCGCCCGCCGCGGGCAAGGCCGGTGACGGCATCGTCTTCCCGGTGGGCGCCGCCCAGTGGGGTGCCGATGTCCCGGGCATGAAGACGATCGAGGCGATCTCGGAGATGTCCGGCGGCGGCGAGCGCGCCCTGCACTACATGCGCGGCGTGTGCTCGGTGTACTTCATGCGCGACGCCATGGAGATGGCCGCCGAGGACGGCGAGATCACCGGGCCGAACGTGAAGGCGGCGCTGGAGAGCATGAGCGACCACGTTCCCGAGGGGATGGAGGGCGTGTGCCTGCCCCACACCTGGACCCCGGAGAACCATCGCGGCACCACCCAGGTCATGGTCTACCAGAACCACTGGAAGGGTGACGGCGACTTCTCGCTGGAGAAGCTCACCACCGTCGATCTGCCGCGCCGCGAGGACTGGCTCGGCTGGTAAGCCGCACCGCCGCCGGGGCGTTCGCCCCGGCGGCACCCATCAACAGCGAGGGGGAAGCGTCATGTCACAACCGGCGGGGGCGGCCACTGCGGCACCGGTACTGGCGGTGAACAACGTCGAGGTCGTCTACGACGACGTCATCCTGGTCCTGCGCGGGGTCTCGCTGGAGGTCCCCAAGGGGCAGATCGTGGCGCTGCTCGGGGCGAACGGGGCGGGCAAGTCCACCACCCTCAAGGCCATCTCCGGGCTGCTGCGGACCGAGGACGGCGAGGTCACCCGCGGCAGCGTGGAGTTCGAGGGCGAGACCATCAGCAACCGTCCGCCCGAGGAGATCGTGCGCCGGGGCATCTTCCAGGTGATGGAGGGCCGGCGCATCGTCGAGGACATGACCGTGGTCGAGAACCTCCGCCTGGGCGCGTTCACGCGCCGGGACAAGGAGGGTATCCGCGCCGACATGGAGATGGTCTTCGAGTACTTCCCGCGCCTGCGCGAGCGCTCCGGCGGACTGGCCGGCTACCTCTCCGGCGGTGAGCAGCAGATGCTCGCCATCGGCCGTGCCCTCATGGCGAGGCCGAAGATGCTGCTGCTCGACGAGCCCTCGATGGGGCTGTCGCCGCTGCTGGTCAAGGAGGTGTTCGCCATCATCGGGCGTATCAACCGCGAACAGGGCCTGACCATGCTGCTGGTCGAGCAGAACGCCAACTTCGCGCTGCGCATGTGCGACTACGGCTACATCATGGAGAACGGCAAGATCGTGCTCGATGGTAGCCGCGAGGCGCTGATGAACAACGAGGACGTCAAGGAGTCCTATCTCGGTGGCGGCGAGGAGCGGCGGTCGTTCAAGAACCTCAAGAGCTACAAGCGCCGCAAGCGCTGGCTGTGAACCGGGAGGCGCGATGAGCGAGCACTACGACGAGCGCGAGACGCGTACCACCGAGGCGCGGGCGGCGGCCATCGCCGAGGCCCTGCCGGCCCAGATCCGCAATGCCCAGGCGAATGCCGCGCACTACACCGAGAGCCTGGCCGGCATCGACGCCGGCGACATCACCGACGCGGCGGCGCTGGCCCGGCTGCCGGTGCTGCGCAAGTCCGAGCTCATCGAGCGCCAGCAGGCCGAGCCCCCGTTCGGCGGCCTTACGGCGGTCGGCCACGAGGCCACACTGCGGGTCTTCCAGTCGCCGGGCCCGATCTACGAGCCCCAGACCCGGCGCGAGGACTTCTGGCGCTTCGGCCGGGCGATGACGGCCGCCGGTTTCCGCCGCGGTGGCGGGCTGGTACACAACACCTTTGCCTATCACTTCACGCCCGCGGGCTCGATGTTCGACAGCGCCGCCGCCGCGCTCGGCTGCCCCGTCTTCCCGGCGGGCACGGGGCAGACAGAGCTGCAGGTCCGGGCCATGGCCCAGCTGCGTCCGCGTTACTACACCGGCACGCCGTCGTTCCTGAACATCCTGCTGGAGAAGGCGGACGAGCTCGGCGAACGGGTGGATTCGCTCAGCCACGGCCTGGTGACCGCCGAGCCGCTGCCGCCGTCGCTGGTGGAGCGCTTCCGCGAGCGGGGCATCGAGGTGCACCAGTGCTACGGCACTGCGGACCTCGGGCTCATCGCCTACGAGACCGCCGCGCGGGAGGGGCTGGTGGTCGATGAGGACGTGATCGTCGAGATCGTGCGTCCCGGCACCGGCGAACCGGTGCCGGAGGGCGAGGTCGGGGAGGTGGTGGTGACCACCCTCAATCCCGACTATCCGCTGATCCGCTTCGCCACCGGCGACCTCTCCGCGGTGATGCCCGGGGCGTGCCCCACCGGACGTACTAATCGCCGGATCCGCGGCTGGATGGGTCGCGCCGACCAGACCGCGAAGGTGCGCGGGATGTTCGTGCACCCCTCCCAGGTGGATGCCGTCGCCCGCCGTCACCCGGCGCTCGGGCGCACCCGCCTGGTCGTCACCCGCGAGGACCACCGCGACGTGATGACCCTCTACTGCGAGACGGCTCAGCCCGAGGACACGGCGCTGGCCGGCGCCGTGGGCGAGAGCATCCGCGAGTTGTGTAAACTGCGTGGCGAGGTGGCACTGGTCGCACCGGGCGAGTTGGCGAATGATGGCAAGGTCATCGACGACCAGCGCGATTACGCCTGATGGCGTGCGCGCCACACGCGGTGTCGTTCCCGGGCAGGTGTCCGCACCCCCGGCGGGTGTAAGCAGGGGGTAGAACCGGCACTGCTTATAGCCAGAGGAAACCGCTCTCGGTAGGCGGGTGCCATAAGGGGTTATTCTTACCCCCGAGGACGAGAGGCCGGTGGATGCCACGCCGGCGAAGCAAGCGGAAAAACCATTGGGACGGGAGCGATCATGAAGGTACTGGTCCCGGTCAAACGGGTGGTGGACTACAACGTCAAGGTCCGCGTCAAGGCAGACGGCTCCGGGGTGGAGACCGCCAATGTCAAGCATTCCATGAACCCCTTCGACGAGATCGCCGTCGAGGAGGCGGTGCGGCTCAAGGAGGCCGGCAGGGTCGAGGAGATCGTCGCCGTCTCTCTGGGCGAGCAGAGTAGCCAGGAGACCCTGCGCACGGCGCTCGCGATGGGCGCCGACCGCGCCATCCTGGTCGCCACCGATGAAGCGCTGCAGCCGCTGGCCGTGGCCAAGGCGCTGGCGGCGCTGGTCGAGCGCGAGCAGCCCGGCCTGGTGATCGCGGGCAAGCAGGCCATCGACGACGATGCCAACCAGACCGCGCAGATGCTCGCCGCGCTGCTCGGCTGGGGGCAGGGTACCTTCGCCTGCGGCGTGGAGCTCGGCGACGACGCCGTGACCGTGAACCGCGAGGTGGACGGCGGCACGCAGACCGTGCGCCTGAAACTGCCGGCGGTGGTGAGCACTGACCTGCGCCTGAACGAGCCGCGGTACGTGAAGCTGCCCAACATCATGAAGGCCAAAAAGAAGCAGCTCGACGTCATCGATGCCGGCGAGCTGGGCGTGGATCTCGCCCCGCGACTGACCACGCTCAACGTCGCCGAGCCGCCCAAGCGCCAGGGCGGCGTCAAGGTCGCCAGCGTCGCCGAGCTGGTGGAGAAACTCCGCAATGAAGCGAAGGTGATCTGACCATGGCCAACGTGCTGATCATCGCCGAACACGACAACGCCGCCCTCGGGCAGGGCACCCTCTCCACCGTCACCGCCGCCGCCGAGATCGGTGGCGACGTGGACGTGCTCGTCGCCGGCCACGACTGCCGCAGCGTCGCCGACGCGGCCGCCGCGCTGCCCGGCGTCGCGCGGGTGCTGCACAGCGAGGCGCCGCACTACGAGCACCCCACCGCGGAGGACATGGCCGCGCTGGTCACCGAGCTGGCCCGGGGCTACTCCCACGTGCTCGCCCCCGCAAGCACCTTCGGCAAGAATTTCCTGCCGCGGGTGGCTGCCGGGCTGGACGTGGCCATGGTCTCGGACATCGTCGGCGTCGAGTCGGCGGATACCTTCCGCCGTCCCATCTACGCCGGTAACGCCATTGCCACCGTACAGAGCCAGGACGCGATCAAGGTGGTGAGCGTGCGAGCCACCGGCTTCGACCCGGCGGCCACCGAAGGCGGCAGTGCCGCGGTGGAGTCCCTCGAGGCGATGCCCCACGCCGACATCGCGGAATTCGTCGACGAGTCGCTTACCAGCTCCGACCGCCCCGAGCTCACCGCCGCCGAGATCGTTGTCTCCGGCGGACGGGGGCTGGGTTCCGGCGAGAACTTCCAGCTCATCGAACGCATCGCGGACCGCCTCGGCGCCGCCGTCGGTGCCTCGCGGGCGGCGGTGGACGCCGGTTTCGTGCCCAACGACTACCAGGTCGGTCAGACCGGCAAGATTGTCGCGCCCAAGCTCTATATCGCGGTGGGCATCAGCGGGGCGATCCAGCACCTCGCCGGCATGAAGGACTCGAAGGTGGTGGTGGCGATCAACAAGGACGAGGAGGCGCCGATCTTCGAGATCGCCGACTATGGCCTCGTCGCCGACCTCTTCGAGGCGCTGCCGGAGCTGGAGTCGGAGCTGGACAAGACCGGCTGACCCCGCCGCGGCCGCCGGCGGGTATGCGGTTGACGTACCCGCCGGTGGCCGGCATAAAGGCACCGGGAGTAACGGGCCGTGCCCGTTATCGTCTTTTCGGGTTGTGCGGCCGGGTGGCCGGCCCGATGCGGATTTGATCGATCATCATGAGCTGCAGTTTCTGTGATGGCGTCCCGGCGCCGCTGCCGGCGGGCGACGGCGAGCTTTTCGTCGCCGTGCCCATGCCCCATACCCGGGGCAAGCTGGAGGGTGCGGCGCGGGAGCACGGTGTCGAGGGGGCCCGCCGCGAGCGCGACGTGGTCGCCTTCCAGGTACCCGCGGACGGCCTCGCCGGGCTACTCGATGGCTTCCAGCAGGCGCTGTCCGCGGCGGAGCAGCGGGATTGCCTTGCGGTGTTCCAGGGTCGGGGCGAGACCCTTGATGCCGCCGGACTCGCCCGGGCACGTTCACTGCAGGTCCTGTGCGCGCTTGCCGCTGGAAGCTGGCTGCTCGATCTCATCGACGACGGCCGGCTGGCGAGCCATTTCCAGCCCATCATGCGCAACCACGGTGCCGGACTGTCGGTATTCGCCTTCGAGGCGCTCGCGCGCGGGCGGGGCGCCGACGGTGAGACCATCTCCCCGGGACGGATGTTCGGCACGGCGCGTACCGCCCAGCTGATGTTCCAGCTGGACCGGGCGGCCCGGCTGGCGGCGGTCGAGGCCTCCGCCCGGCTGTCCCGGGATACGCCGCTGTTCATCAACTTCAATCCGACCGCCATCTATGACCCGGCCTACTGCCTGCGGAGCACCATCGAGGCGACCCGGCGTATCGAGCGTGCGCCGGAGACGTTCGTTTTCGAAGTGGTGGAGAGCGACCACGTCGAGGACTCGCAGCGACTGCTGAGTATCCTCGAGGTCTACCGTGACGCGGGCTTCCGGGTCGCCCTGGACGACCTTGGCGCGGGCTACAGCTCACTCAACCTCCTCCAGCGACTGCACCCGGACTTCGTGAAGCTCGACATGGAGCTGGTCCAGGGGGTCGACGGGGACCCGAGCCGTCAGGCCATCCTCCGCGGTCTTATCGACATCGCCGCCGGGCTTGGCATCGAGGTGATCGCCGAGGGCATCGAGACGCCCGGCGAGCGGGACTGGCTCGTAGAGCACGGTGTGGACTATCTACAGGGCTTCCTCTTCGCCCGCCCGGGCCCCGATCCTGTCTTCCCGGGCAGCGGGTAGCCATACCCGTTGGTTCCCGGGGCCTTGCCTCGGTGTGGGCCAGCCAGTACGAACACGCCCTGCGCCGAATCTCTCCGGCCGCTGAAACACGATCCCCCCTGAGAAGGTTATTCACGGGTACGGACACCGGCCGTAGGCTGGCCCCGTCCCGTGACTGCCGGTGTCGCTGCTGCGGTGTTCCCTCCTTCCCTGGCCGAAAAAGCGGGGGCAGGGCGGCCCATGCCGTGTCGTCTTTTGGTGCGATTGCACCGCGGTCTTGCACGTGTTTAGAACATTCAGTGACTTGCAATCACAGCACCTTGTATGCTGCGACGCAACAAAGTGGGTTATGGTTAGGGCCGTGTCGAAACGGACGAAAGGAGGCCGGAATCATGGCCCACTGGTATCTCGTCAGCAGCTCGCGCAACGAGCACGCCCCGCAGATGGTCAAGGTCCGTGCGGACAGCCGTGACGAGGCGCTGGGGCGCTGCCGTCCGCTGGGCTTCGATGAGCACTCCTGTGTGATCGATGAGCACGCGGACGACGAACTCCGACACCATGGCACGAGCATTGCATTTCTGTTCCGGGCGGCGCCGCCCCTCGAAGAGGCCATGAGGCGGCGCGCATAACGGCAACGACCACGGGGACGGGCGTCGCCTTCGGCGAGGCCCTTTGACCGGACCCAATCGGGTCCGGTCATTTTTTTTGGTTTATCGCATTTTGCCGGGAAAGGGTTGCCGACGGTGACCGGCAAGCCGGCGCCGTCCCGCCTCCCGACGGCCATAGGCCTGTTCATGGCAGTGATTGCACCGGCATTCGCGCGGAACATCGCACGCCTGAGGCGCACGGACCACCCGGGTTCACCGCGGTTCAGCGATACCCACATGGCGGGGCCCGACACGCCACGGCGTATCCGCCGGGGGGCCACGCCCTCTGCTCGCCCCTCTTCCGGTGATTGTCGGTTGCCTTCGAGCAACCGATCTACGGCAGTAATCCCGGGCGGTGACAGGCCGCGCGGGTTGGCCGCTCCAGACAGACCGGTAGGTCGTGCACGGCCGCGTGCCGTGTGCGACATCTTCAATGACCGCGCCGGAATGTCGCACGCCTGCGGCGCACGACCTACGCGAGTTCCCGTAGGTTGGCTGCTCCTGGCAGCCAACATCCCCGCCTGCCGTGTCGGCAACGTCGACTACCGTGAGCGGCCGACCTCGCAAACCCGGTGTGCGCGCGTTTTGCCAGTGCCTGCGCAGTCGGGGCAACGCCAGCATGGCCGCCCTGGGGCGGCCATGCGCAAGCCCGTCCCCATCTGCTTCGGCGTCATCAAGGACCAGACACCCTAAAGTCCGCAAATCGCTTGATCCGCGAGACGGTATCTGCCCGCGCTTAAAGCGGTTCAGCCTTTGCCGTAGGTCGGCGGCTCCTCGCAGCCGGTATCCCTGCCAGGTCCGCCGCGAATCGTTCGCCCGGAGGCGTCCGGCGATGCCCGCGGGGGAGGCGGCGACTGTGGGGACCGCCGGCCGGCGGGAGGTGCCGCATCGGCGTCGTTCCCGCTGCTACCCGGTCCGCAAGCCGGGTCCGTTACCGCCGTCGGGAGCGACGGTATCGTCCGGTGCGTGGATCTCGCGGCGCATCCACTCCCAGAACGCCGCCGTCTCCGGCCGCGGGGAGAATTGCCGCGGGCGTGTCAGGTGGAACGCCTCGTCGGCGCTGACCCAGTGATCGAACGGGGCGACCAGCCGCCCGTCGGCGAGTGCCGCGGAGACGAGACTGCTGCGGCCCATGGCGATGCCCGAGCCCTGAACGGCAAGCGCCTGCACGTCGTCCATGGTGTCGCACAGCAGCGCCGGGTTGCGGTCGATCAGCGCCGGCTCGCCCACGGTGGCCAGCCACCGGGGCCAGCCGGTCTCGAATCCGACGGCGTGAATCAGCGTGAGACCGGCCATATCCGCCGGCGTCTCCAGCCCGAGAGCCATCCCGCGACGGCAGACCGGCGCGATCCGTTCCTCGGTCAGCCGCAGGCAAAGCACGTCGTGCCAACCGCCGCGACCGTAGCGCACCTCGAGATCCGATCCCTCGCCGCCGAAGTCCGACGGCCACACCGCCGTGGTCAGGCGCAGCGTGATCTCGGGGTGTTCGGCCTGGAACCGGGGGAGCCGGGGGGCGAGCCACAGGGCGATGAACCCCGGGGTGGCGCGAAGGGTGAGTGTGCCTTCGCCCCGGGTCGGTCCGAATGCCTCCATGACGCCCATCGTCAGGCGCTCGAAGGCCTCGCGCACGGCGGGTACGAACGAGCGGCCGGCGGCCGTGAGCTCCAGTCCACGCGGGTGCCGCACGAACAGCGGCTGGCCGACGCTGTGCTCCAGCACTCGGATGCGCTGACTGATCGCGGCCTGCGTCACTCCGAGCTCCCTCGCCGCCTCGGTGAAGCTCATGTGCCGGGCGGCGGCGTCGAAGGCGTGCAGTGCCTGGGCGGGCGGAAGTGCTCGGGACATGGTTGGATAAACGGGTCATAAGAAAATCGGGGTCATTGTAGCGGTATAAATCGTTTGCCGCCTCCTTTGTCGCCGCGTTTCACTACCCCGCCAACGGCACACCCACACAGACAGACCCGGACGAGGCCACCAAGATGGACACTGAGACCGTAGTCGACATGGGCGAGCTGGCGGACTACGCCGACCCGCGACGCCTGGCACACGTGGCGCACAACGATACCGGGCTGGAGCTGGTCTGGGACGACGGTTTCCGCGCGGACTTCCACCGGCTCTGGCTGCGCGATCACTGTGCCTGCCCGAAGTGCCGGCATCCGCAGACGCACGAGCGCACAGTGGCGCTGATCGATCTGCCCGAGACGCTTCCCCGCCCCACGGCGACGACCACCGACCGGGGGGCATTGCGCCTGGTCTGGCCGCCCATGGGGGACTTTCCCGAGCACATCAGCGAGTTCGATCCGGGCTGGCTGCGCCAGCGCGCGCTGCCGGCGGCGCCCCGTTCGCCGGTCGAGGTCGAGACGTGGGATGCGGCCATCGCCGATGCGCTGCCGCGCGTCGACCACGGGGCGTTCATGGGCTCGGGCGAGGGCGTGCGTGACTGGTTGCATTCGCTGGTGCGCTACGGTTTCGTCCTCCTGGAGAACGGTCCCACGACGGAGAACGAGGTCATCCGCGTGGCCGAGCGTATCGGCTGGCCGCGGGAGACCAACTTCGGCCGGCATTTCGACGTCGTCTCCCGGCCCGACCCGAACAACGCGGCCTACACGCCGATCGCGCTCGAGCCACACATCGACCTGCCGAATTGGCGGCGTCCACCGGACTTCCAGCTCCTCTACTGCCTTCAGAACGAGGCCGAGGGCGGTGCCTCGCTGCTTACGGACGGCTTCGCCGTTGCCGAATGGCTGCGCTCGGAAGACCCGGAATCCTTCCGCCTGCTCAGTGAGCAGTCGGTGGACTTCCGTTTTCAGGACGAGCACACCGATCTCGCCTACCGCGCTCCGATCATCGGGCTCGACGACAGCGGCGCGCTCGCCGAGATCCGGTTCAATAACTGGATACGGGACAGCCTGCGGCTCCCGGGCCACCTGGTGGCGCCCTTCTACCGGGCCTATCGGCGTTTCTGGAACGCGCTGCGTGACCCGCGTTTCGCGATCCGCTTCAGCCTGCGTCCCGGGCAGATGGTGGCGTTCGACAACCTGCGCGTGCTGCACGGGCGCGAGGCCTTCGATCCGTCCACCGGTGGCCGCCACCTCCAGGGGGCCTACCTCGACCGCGACCTGATCCACTCGCGGCTGCGCGTGCTGGAGCGGCGGGCGGCGTAAAGGAGGCAACGGCGCCGGGGCTTCCCCGGCGTCTTCTTCCCGGGCTACTCGATGCCGAGGGCCTCGAACGACGCCTCCCGCCGGCCGAGCGGGTCGATCATCGCCTCCCCCAGTGCCGCCGCGACCTCGGCGAGCACCACCTCCGCCACCATGAACAGTCCCGCCACCGGGTTGAAGTAGTACGGTCCGTCGCAGCGGGCGTAGAGATTGTGGCGTCCGTACTCGCGCACCGGCGAGGCGTAGTGGTTGGTGAGCGTCACCACTGGCACGCCCTTGCCAGCGGCCATGCGGCAGGCGTCCACCGTCAGCCGTGTCTCCGGGCGCACGGTGGCGGCGATGAGCAGGTCGTCCGGGGTGATGTCGCTGATCTCCTCGGCGAGGGTGAAGCCGGCCGCGCCCAGGGTGGAGACGGGCTTGCCGATGAAGCCGAGGTAGTAGCCCAGGTAGTGGGCGACGCCGTAGCAGCCACGCAGGCCGAGCACATAGAGCCGGCGGGCGCGAAGCACGGCGTCGCGTACCGCGGTGACGGTCCCGGCGTCGAGGCTTGCCGCGGTGTCGGCCAGGTTCTGGAGCTCGTGGCCCGCCGCGGCCATGCCCGGCGAGTGTGTCCTGCCGGCCTCGGTGGTCGTCTCCATCAGCCGCTGGGCCTGCTCGGTATAGAAGTGCCGGCCCCGCGCGACCTCCACGCGGAAGAGATGCTGGAAGGCCTTGAAGCCGTCGAAGCCCAGCCGCCGTGCGAGCCGGGTCAGCGTCGAGGCGCTGACCCCGTGCTGGCGGGCGATGGCCGCGATGCTACCGAGGGTCGCCTCCTCCGGGTTGTCGAGCATGTGCTCGAGGATTGCCAGCGAGCGCTGGCCCAGGCGTACCCCCGCCTCGCGACGCCGGCCCGCCTCCACGACCCGTCGCAGCCCGTCGAGGGATCGGGGCGGGAGGGGCAGGGTCGGTTCGTCGCCGGCGGTCTCGCTCATGAGTGCTCCGGTGGGGCGGATGACGACGGGCCCAGACGGCGTTCCGCGACCACCGCGCCGTCGGGTGATGCCCGTACGGTAGCCGTTATGCCGCCGGGGTCCAAGCGGAACAGCGCCGTGGCGAGGGTGTTTTCGCCGTCCGGGTCGTCCGGCGCGGTCCGGTGCACCGGCAGCACCGGGTCGCGGCGGTCCGCGAGGATCGCGAGCAGGGCCTGTGGTGACGGTGGCCCCTCATCCTGCGTCGCCAGCCAGGCCTCCAGCCTTGCCTGACGGGCAGCGGACGAGGCGGTGATCCGTTGGGGCAGGGCCGCTGCGTCCGGGCGGACCAGGTGGTTGGCGTGTACCGCCGCGGGCGCGGCCGTTTCCGTGAACAGGCCGTGGAACGGCGCCTCCACGGACAGCGGTGCCGCGCCCCGGCAATCGGCCATCATGAAATGGAAGCCACCGCTGCGCTGGGTTCCGCGAAGCACCGCCAGAGCCGCGTCCACGTCCGCGCAGCCGAGCAGGGCCCGGGCGGTAACCATGCGCGGGATGCCCGGCGGGTGTTCGGTGAGACGCAGGTTGTTCACCGTGTAGGCGAGCCCGGCGGTGTTGGCGGCCAGGGTGTGGCCGGGCAGCGAGCCGGGATAGCAGAAGGTGACGAAACCGGGGGCCGCCGCCGGGTCGGCGTCGAGGAGGAAGCAGTGGCGGCGCAGCCGCGGGTCCCCGTCCTCGTTATGGGCGAGCCAGTTCACGCCGTCGCCGGCGACCGCCACCGAGGAGCAGCCCTCCGGGCCGGTGGGGGCGAGATCGCCGCGGCAGTTCCACAGCAGCACCGCCTCCAGGGGCTGATCCAGCCCTTCGGCGAGGCCCCGAAGCTCGGCCCAGACCGCCGGGAACGTATCGCGGATGCGCCCGGCGACGTCCGCCAGCCAGCCCGGTGGCAGCGCGGCCTGCAGCCGGGTGAAGTCCGGCCCGGGCCGGATCAGCGAGGCGAATCCCCGGCGGCCGTGCTCCCCGAGCCGCCGGCCGATGTCGAGCGGCGTTCCCGCCGCGTGCACGCATTCCATCGCGTCCCGCCCTACTGGATGTGAACCAGGAAATCGGCGAAGCGCTGATTCGGCGGCGCCGCCATCAGCTCGCGGGGATCGCCGTCGAGGGCGATCCGCCCTTCGTCCATGAACAGCAGCCGCGTGCCGACCTCCCGGGCGAAGGACATCTCGTGGGTGACCACGATCATGGTCATGCCGGCCTCGACGACATCGCGCATCACCCGCAGGACCTCGTAGCGCAGCTCCGGGTCCAGCGCCGAGGTGGGCTCGTCGAAGAGCATGAGGTCCGGATTGACCGCAAGCGCCCGGGCAATGGCGACGCGCTGTGCCTGGCCGCCGGAGAGCTCGTCGGGGTAGTGGTCCGCGCGGTCGGCCATGCCGACCTTCTCGAGCAGCGGCATGGCGATGGCCTCGGCCTCCCGCCGGGACTTGCCGCGCACACGGCGCACGCCGTAGGAGACGTTGCCGAGCGCGCTCATGTGCGGGAACAGGTTGAACTGCTGGAAGACCATGCCGGCCTCGCGCCGGATCTCCCGGATGTTGGTGCGCGGGTCGGCCACGTTGCGGCCTTCGACGAGCAGGGCGCCGCCGGTGATGGGTTCCAGGGCGTTGATGCAGCGAAGCAGCGTCGACTTGCCGGAGCCCGACGGTCCGACCACGAAGACCACCTCGCCGCGCTCGACGGCGAAGTCGAGCCCGTGGAGCACCACCAGGTCCCCGAAGGCCTTGGTGACGTTGTCGAATTCCACCATGCTCATAGGATTTTCATCCTTCTCTCGATAATGCGCAGGGCGAGGGTCATGGTCAGGGTCATGGCGAGGTAGAGCACCGCGACGGTGGACCAGATCTCCACGGCCCGGAACGTGCTCGCCATGACCTCCTGGCCCTGGCGGGTGAGTTCGGCGACGCCGATGACGATGAACAGTGACGTGTCCTTTAGGCTGATGATGCACTGGTTGCCCAGCGGCGGGACCAGCCGGCGGAAGGCCAGAGGCCCGATGATGTCGCGGAAGAGCTGCCAGCGGGTGATACCCAGGGCCTTGCCCGCCTCGATGTAGCCCCGGCTGATGGACAGCAGCGCGCCGCGGACGATCTCCGCGATGTACGCGCCTGCGTTGATCACGATCGCCGAGACGGCGGACGTCAGCGCGTCGAGGCGTACGTCGAGCAGGATCGGCATGGCGAAGTAGATGAACATCACCTGCACGACAATGGGCGTGCCGCGGATGAGCTCGATGTAGGCCATGGCGATGGCGTTGACCGCGCGATTGCCGTAGGCGCGGGCGGTGCCGGCGACCACGCCGATGGCGAAGCCGCCGAGCAGGCCCACGACGGTGATGTAGAGGGTGAGCCGCGCGCCGGCGAACAGCTCCGGCAGGGCCTGCGGGATCACCGAGAAGTCGAATTGCATGGGTCCGCTCCCGGTTGCCGGACCCCGGCGCGTGGCCGGGGTCCGTGTGGGTGGGGCGGGCGCACCGGGCGCCCGGCAGTCACTGCGGCGCCTTGCCGAACCACCGCTCGTAGATGGCGTCGTAGCTGCCGTCGCTCATCATCTCGAGCAGGGCGACGTTCACGCGGTCGCGCAGCGCGCTGCCCTGAGGGAAGCCGATGGCGTAGGACTGCGCATCCATGCTCGAGCCCACCGCCTTCACGTCGCCGTCGCCGGCGGTCTTGATGTAGTAGAGGACGTTGGGGGTGTCGTGGGCGGCGACGTCCACGCGCCGGGTGCGCAGTGCGAGGTAGGCGTCGCTGATGTTGGGGAACTTGATTACCTTGCCGGTATCGAGCGTGTCGATGAAGTCCGCCGCAGCAGTGCCCTGTTTCACGCCCACCACCTTGTCGGAGAGGTCGTCGGTGCCGCGGACGTCGTCGTTGCCGGAACGCACCATCAGCAGCACGCCGCTGTCGTAGTAGGGGTAGGAGTAATCGATCGCCTTCTCGCGGTCGGCGGTCACCGAGATGGCGGCCAGGGCGAGGTCCACGTTACCCGTCTGGAGTGCCGGAATGATGCCGTTGAAGTCCATGGGCTGGAGTTCGTAGTCCACGTCCAGCCGCTCGGCGATGCCCTTCCAGAGATCGATGTCAAAGCCCGTGTAGGCGCCATCCTGCTCGAACTCGAAAGGCACGAACGCGGTGTCCACGGCGACCAGCAGCTTCTCGGCATGGGCGCCGGCGCTCATGCCCAGGCCAAGCAGCAGGGCGGCGAAAAGGTGTCGAGGTTTCATGGTGTTCTCCCGTCACGCGTTGCGATTTTTGGTAAAAAGTTTGCGCAAAAGCAAACTTGATGATTAACAGTAGCAATAAATTTGCATATTGCCAGAGCGGGAGTGACAGACGGGGTTCCCCTCGGGGTCGGTCCGTGGCGTATCCGTTAACCGGCTATCGGTGTTGCTTTGCAACATCCCCGGTTCGTGTTATGCAGAGGGATAGCAGTGAACATTGCAGGAGGCAGGCCATGACCCGGCAGACGCAGGGCGGGGCGGTGAACGAGGCGTTCAAGCCCAATACGTATATGGCGCACGCGCTGGATCGCGCATTCAAGGCCGCACTGGCGCGAGCGACCAACGGCCTGACGCCGGCGGGGCTCGCCAGTGTCGGCTTCGAGTGGTTCTCCCATCTCGCGGCCTCGCCGGGCAAACAGCTCGAGCTCGTCGAGGAGGCGATGCGCAGCAACATCCGGCTCACGCGACACGCGGCACGGACCGGCACTGCCCAGGACGGGGCGCCGTGCATCGAGCCGGCTTCGTCCGATCATCGCTTCGACGATGAGGGCTGGTGTCACTGGCCCTACAACCTCATCGCACAGTCCTTCCTGCTGCAGCAGCAGTGGTGGGATACGGCGACCACCGATATCGACGGGCTCTCGGACTACCGCGAGGAGGTGGTCTCCTTCACCGCCCGCCAGCTCCTCGACCGCTTCTCGCCGACCAACTATCCGCTGCTCAACCCGGAGGTGACCCGCAAGGCCGTCTCCGAGGGCGGCATGAACTTCATCCGCGGGATCGATAACTTCGTTGAGGACTGGGAGCGGCTGGTCTCCGGAAAGCCGCCGGTGGGAACGGAGGACTACCGGGTCGGTGAGAATCTGGCCACGACGCCGGGCAAGGTGGTGTACCGCAACAATCTCATCGAGCTGATCCAGTACAGCCCGAGCACCGAGACGGTCCACGCCGAGCCGGTGCTGATCGTCCCGGCGTGGATCATGAAGTACTACATCCTCGACCTGTCGGCCGAGAATTCGCTGGTGCGCTATCTCGTGGACAATGGCCACACCGTGTTCATGATCTCCTGGCGCAATCCCGATTCCGAGGATCGGCACCTGGGCATGGACGATTACCGCACGCTGGGCCCGATGGCGGCGCTGGATGTCATCAACGAGATCGTGCCGGACCGCCAGGTCCACGGTGTGGGCTACTGCCTCGGCGGGACGCTGCTCAGCATCGCCGCCGCGGCGATGGGCCGCGACGGTGACGAGCGCCTGGCCTCGATGACGACCCTGGCGACCCAGGTGGACTTCACCGAGGCGGGGGAGCTGATGCTGTTCATCAGTGAAAGCGAGGTGGATCTGCTCGAGAACATGATGTGGGAGCAGGGCTATCTGGACGGTCACCAGATGGCGGGGGCATTCCAGCTGCTGCGCTCGAACGATCTGGTCTGGTCGCGCATGGTCCGCGAGTACCTGCTCGGCGAGCGCCAGCCGATGAACGACCTAATGGCCTGGAACGCAGACCTCACGCGCATGCCCTACCGCATGCACACGGAGTACCTGCGCCGCCTCTTCCTCAACAACGAGCTGGCCACCGGCCGCTACATCGTCAATGGCCGTCCGGTGGCGATCCCCGATATCCGCATGCCGATCTTCGCGGTCGGCACGGTCAAGGACCACGTTGCGCCATGGCACTCCGTGTACAAGATCCACCTGCTCGCGGACGTGGACGAGATCACCTTCGTGCTGACCAGCGGCGGACACAATGCCGGTATCGTCAGCGAGCCGGGGCACCCGCGGCGGCGTTTCCAGATGCACACCCACACCGAGGGCGATACCTACATCGACCCGGAGACCTGGCGGGACACGGTACCGACCCAGGACGGGTCGTGGTGGCCGGCATGGCAGGAGTGGCTGGCGGCGCACTCCTCGGAGCGGATCGCACCGCCGCCGATGGGCGGCAGCTCACACCCCCCGCTGAAGGATGCGCCGGGGGACTACGTGCTGCAGCGATAGGCGTTGCCCCCGGTGTGAGTCCCGGGGGCAGCGATCCTACTCCATCCCGAAGAACCCGTCCGGGGCGCAGAAGTCCGAGGACGCGTCGGTGTAGCCGTCCGGGCAGCTGCGCACGCTGGCCCCCTCCGGCGGGTCGTAGTTGCCGATGGTGTTGAATCCGCCGACGGCCTGCCATCCGGTGCCGAAGAGGTAGTCCGCGCCGCCGAAGACGTGATTGCCCTGCACGCCGCCGGTGATCAGGAAGTTGCTCCTGGCGATGCTGTAGCCGGTGCCGAGCTGGAGCTGGGCGTTCTCGTCGCCCTGCACGGCCTGGAGCTTGAATTTCCCCATGCCCATCTCGGCGAGGTCGAAGGACAGGCTGGCCTGGCCGCCGAAGACGTCGCCGTCCGACTGGACCTTCACGCTGCGGAAGCCCACGGCGATCTCGGGCAGGACCGACTTGCCGAAGGTCCACTCCACGCTCGCGAAGGCCTCGTCCTCGGTCTTCTCATCGTCGTAGTGGTGTGTCTCCTTCGGCACCCAGGAGTTGGGTACGCCGGCGTATGCCGCCGACCCGGTGGCCAGGAAGCCCGCCGCGGCGAGTACGAGGGAGAGGAGGATGCGGTGCATGAGCTGTCTCCGTAGTGTGTAGAACGGTATGGGTTAAGGCCGTACTGTTCGGCCGGTGCGGTGACCGCTCCCCGGCGAGCAGTCATTACCGGAGTGGCCGGGGTGCATGGCCCCGGCGTCTATCCCCGAGATGCTCCGGGGCCACGCCCGCTCCCCGTGGGCGTGGATCCCCGGTGCCCGGTTCAGACGGCTACAGGACATTCGGCACGCACAGTCCCGTGATGCCGTTGTAGCTGTAGCCCGATTGGCAGGAGCTCTCCGTGTCCGGATCGGGGAGATCGTAGTTGCCGATGGTGTTGAATCCGCCGACGGCCTGCCATCCGGTGCCGAAGAGGTAGTCCGCGCCGCCGAAGACGTGATTGCCCTGCACGCCGCCGGTGATCAGGAAGCTGCTCCTGGCGATGCTGTAGCCGGTGCCGAGCTGGAGCTGGGCATTCTCGTCGCCCTGCACGGCCTGGAGCTTGAACTTACCCATGCCCATCTCGGCGAGGTCGAAGGACAGGCTGGCCTGGCCGCCGAAGACGTCGCCGTCCGACTGGACCTTCACGCTGCGGAAGCCCACGGCGATCTCGGGCAGGACCGACTTGCCGAAGGTCCACTCCACGCTCGCGAAGGCCTCATCCTCGGTCTTCTCGGTGCCATAGGTATGAGTCTCGGGCGGTATGCCGATCGTGCCGGCGACGGCCGGGACGGTGGCCGACAGCAGGGTGAGGGCGGCGAAGATCAGCAGGATGCGGTTTCTCATGGTCGACTCCGTCTGTCTGCAGGCTGCATGTGAAATGCTCGTGGCCCTATGCCGTGGCAATGGCGTTGGCGATCGCCGTTCCGGCGCGCAACGCGAGGGCGCTGATGGTGAGCGACGGACTCTCGCCGCCCCCGCTGCTCGGGAACACGCTGGCGTCGACGATGTGCAGGTTGCCGTGGTCGTGGCTGCGCAGCTCGGCGTTCACGACCGAGGCGTGCGGATCACTGCCCATCCGGCAGGTGCCGAAGACGTGCGTTGCGGCGAAGTGGTCGTAGGCGCCGAACTCCTCCACGGGCTCGGAGGTGCCCGCGGCCTCCAGGATCCGGCGGCAGGTCCGGGCCATGAACGCCAGCCGCTGCAGCTCGCCCTCGCCGAGGTGACTGTGGATGCGCGCGAGCGGTACCCCGTGGTCGTCCCGGTCCTGTGGGTGCAGGTCCACGAAGGTGCCATTCGAGGGGAGCGATTCGCCCACCGCGCTCACCGACACGATGTCGCCGAGCTGCTCGCGGACGCCACGCTTGAGTTCGTGGCCGAAGCCGCCCACCACGCGCTGGGCATACTGGATCGGTCCGGAGAAACCGTTCTCGTTGGTGCTCACCGAGAATCGGCAGCCGCCGACGATGTCCGGGATGGCGTCCGGGCGATTGTAGTTCCAGCAGATGGAGTCCGAGGGCAGGCACTTGAAGCTGGCGATGGGGAGCTCCGCCAGGGCGCTGCTGCTCCAGAACAGCGTCTCCATGAAGTTCCGCCCGACCTGGCCGCTCCCGTTGGCGATGCCGTCCGGCCACGCCGGCGAGGCGGATGCCAGCAGCAGCCGTGGGGTCTCCACGGCACCGCCGGCGAGGATCACCCGTTCCACCGGGATGCGCTCGTCGGCGCCGCCCGTTGAGACCGCATGGACGGCGGTGATGCGACGGTCCGCACCGGTCTCCAGACGGGTCGCCTGCACCCCGGTGCGCAGGCGCAGGTGCCCGGTGGCCGCTGCGCGGCGGATGAAGGTGACATCCGCCGAGCCCTTGTCCCGGCGCGGGCAGCCGAGGTTGCAGTTGCCGCAGTAGTTGCAGGCGGGCCGCCCGTCGTGGGGGCGCGACAAAGCGGCGCGATCGTTCGCGACCCAGTCGAGCCCCAGCACCCGGGCGCCGCGGGCGAGACGGCGCCCGGCCGAGCCGATCGGGTGAGGCGGCTGGAAGTGGTCGCGGGAGCCGGGGCGGTCCTCGCCTGCGCCGGGGCCCGCGATGCCGATCAGCGTCTCCGCCTCGCGGTACCAGGGCTCCAGGGTGTCGTAGTCCAGCGGCCAGTCCGCGGCGACGCCGAAGCGCGAGCGCATGCGCATCGAGTGGCGATTGAGGCGGTGGGCCTCCCCGGTGTAATGGAGCGTGCTGCCGCCGACGCCGCGGACGTGGTGATAGCCGATGCCGCTGGGCCGTCGGCGCGGCCCGTCGTTCAGCCGGCCGGTCACGCGGTTCCATGAGCGCAGGTCGTTCCAGCGCGCCTCGAGCTGCTGCAGGGGCGCGAAGCGGTAGCTACCCTGGCTGCCGTCGCGGTGGGGGAAGCGCCGCGCCTCCCAGTCCGGGCGGCCGAGGCGGAAGTCGGTATCCGGGTCGAAGCGCGGCCCGGCCTCGAGCATGAGCACCGGTATGCCCCGCCGCGTGAGCGCCCACGCCGCGGCCGCGCCGCCGGGCCCCGAGCCGATGATGACGATGCGCGGCTCAGACATCGCCGTGCTCCAGGGCCATGAGCTCGTCGATGTAGCCGCGGGGCTGGGGGGTGTGGGTGAGGGGGCTGCCCGCCCAGCTCTCGGGGTGGGCGTAGTAGAGGGTCACCGCCCGGCGGCGGACATAGTCGTAGAACACCCGTGGTCCGCGGGAACCGTTCGCCTGGGCCATCCAGGCGACCACGCGGTGCCTCTGCCCGTCCGTAAGCCGGGAGAAATCGCCTCCGGCCTGATGATCCAGCCAGCGGCAGCCCTTGCGCAGCAGCGCTTCGGGCATGCCCTGCCCGAGGTGGCCGGCAAGCACTTCCTCGTGAACGCCCAGGTCCGACGCCCCCGGGGTGAAATCGTCCGCGGGGAGCAGGGTGTCGACGTAGGCGCCGAGGGTGCGGCGAATGTCCGGCGATGCCGCACGCACGCGGGCCATGGGCAGCGGCAACGCCACCCAGGCGAGTCCGACCAGTAGCTCCCGTCTGCTAAGCCCCATCACCGTGCCCCGGCGGCTATTCTTGTGATCGTCTGCGGATACGCTCGGGAAACAACGTAGTCCCCGGGCCTTACTCATGACTTACATATATCGCCGGCGAGCCGGGAATCGGGGGGCATCCGACCCGGTTATTCATACGATCGGAGAAGTCCGCCGGGCTGATGGCTGGGTCGGCGAGGGCATCTGTGCGGACGGTCAGCGTGTGCCGTCGCGGGCGCGATCGAGTGCGGTGTTGAGCTGCTCGGTGGGGAGTCGGTGGGCGGTATAGCCGCGACGGAGGGTGGACAGATACGCCAGATTCGGCGGGGCGAGGGGCGGGCGCGGGACCATGACGTAGACCCAGGCCGCCGGATCACCGCCGACGGCACGACGCACCGGCAGGCGAAGTCGGTCGTACACCTCCGGGTACTCCTCGAAGGCATCCAGCGCGGCGAGGCAATCGCCGGTGATCTGCCAGATCAGACCCTCGACCGAGGCACCGTTGCAGGGTGTCACGTCCGCTTCCCGGCGGAATTCAAGCCGGTAACCGGCGAGCGTCGCCCGCCCCTGAAGCCGCGCGCGAGGGCAGCGCTCGGTCATGCCGACGGGGTCGGTGTTGGCGCCGTAGGCGAAGTAGAGCATTGCTACCTGAGTGATTCGAGCCGGTTACACGCCGTGTCCCTGTAGAGCCTGGCCTTGCTCGTGGGGTCGTCGGCGTATTCCTGTCGCCAGAAGTTGCAGGTTCGCCCAGCCTGGTCGATGGTCGCCTGATGCTCTCGACGCTCACGTGCCTGTCGCCGGCGCAGGGCCGCGTCCCGCTCGTCCCGCGCCGCCTGCCATTCCCGCCTGTCTGCCAGGGCGCTCCGGGCCTGGCTGGCGGCGGCCTGGAATTGTCGGCTCACGTCCCACTTCCAGTAATGATAGAAGGCCATCGCGGCGCCGAAGACACCGATGAAGGTGCCGAGTGCGATCGCGAGGACGCGACCGGTGAGATTGAAGTAGGGGGCCGGCTGCGGCCGACGGTAGTCGCTTTGCAGCTCGGGCTCCATGCCTTTCCCCGCTCTTCCCTGCGCTGTTGTGTGCGGTTCCGACCCCGAGAATAGGCAAGACCCGGGGAGGCGGCAACGGGCGCGGCGTCTGTGACGAAAAAAGCCCGCGTCATTGGCGCGGGCTTTTGGGGCAATCCGAAGATGCTGGTGGGCCCTGCTGGATTCGAACCAGCGACCAGCGGATTAAAAGTC
>WBJT01000012.1_pt2 | contig 71961 bp, 64 predicted proteins | sample 5109881 | NCBI WGS metagenome assembly WBJT01 (sample SAMN11895465, study PRJNA545514) | wastewater metagenome | isolation source: saline BTEX enrichment culture, original innoculum from Kuwait petroleum... | place: USA:Stillwater, OK | collected 2018-09-01
CGTGGGCAGGTAGATGGCGCAGACGTCCACCCGCACACCGGCGTCGACGAGCCCGCCGAGCATCTGCCGGGGCGCCATGTCCGGTGGCTGGACGGTTTCGCCGCCCTCGTCGGAGGCGGACACCGCCATGCCGCCGGCGGCGTCGCACAGCAGGATCCGGGCGTCGCCGCCGTCGCGGACCCACTGGCGGGTGAGGATCAGCGCCATGGCCTGCGTCTGGGGGCTGTCCGCGGTGATGACGGTGAGCAGCCGCCGTTCCGCCGCGTCGGCGACGCCGGCGGTGACGAGCAGGGCGATGAAGACGAGCAGGGGCTTGAGGGGTGCGCGCATGGGGACCTCCCGTTTACCGGTTGCCGTGCCCCGGGGCGATTCCCCGGGGCCTGGCGGAGAGTCTCCGGCGCGCGGCGTGCCGCGGTCAGTGACTATGTCACAGTACCGCGGCGCTCCCGCCGGGAGCGCTCATGTCGCGGCCCTGGCGGACGGCCTCGTCGAGGGTGGGTGTGAAGACCAGGCGGTCCGGCACCGGCCGGATCCGGGCGCGGGCCAGGGTGCGCAGCGGCTGGAACTGCAGGTCGGCGACGATCACACGGGTACCGGCCTCCGACATGCGCTCGACGAAACGCTCGAGCGCGCTGACCCCGCCGGCGTCGAGCACCGGCACGCCGTCCATGTAGACGATCACCCCGTCCCGCCCCGCCGCCTCCGCCTCCAGCTCGGCGAACACCCGTTCCGCGGCGGCGAAGAACAGCGCGCCGGTGACCTTGAACACCGCCCAGCCGGCCGGGACGGCATGTGAGCGTAAGCGCGACGACGACGTGATGTCGGTGACGCGGGTCATGGTCGCGACGTCGCGCATGAACAGCAGCGCGGCGAGGACCACGCCGACACCGATGGCGATGACCATGTCGAAGACCACCGTCAGCCCGAGGCAGGTGGCGAGCACCGCGATGTCCCCGCCGGGGGCGCGGCGGACGAGCCGCACCACCTTGTGTGCCTCGCTCATCTGCCAGGCGACCATCATCAGCAGCGCCGCCATGGAGGCCATGGGCAGATAGGCCAGCCACGGCGCCAGGACCACCAGGGCAGCTAGGACCACCAGCGCATGGATCACGCTGGCGACGGGACTCTCCGCCCCGGCGCGGTAATTGGCGCTGGAGCGCGCGATCGCCGCGGTCGCGGTGATGCCCCCGAACAGCGGCGCCACCAGGTTGCCCAGGCCCTGGCCGAGCAGCTCGCCGTTGGCGCTGTGCCGCCGGCCGGTCATGCCGTCGAGGACCACCGCGCAGAGCAGTGACTCGATGGCGCCCAGCGCGGCGATGGAGAACGCCGCGGGCAGGAGCGCGCGCACGCGCTCCAGCGTCCACGCGACGGGCTCGCCGCCGGGGCCCGGCTGGTTCCAGGGCCAGGTGAACTCCGGCAGCACCGCGGGGATGCCCATGCCGAGGGTGCCGTCGGCATGGGTGAAGGTGAAGCGCGAGCCGATGGTCTCCACCGGATCGCCGCCGGCAGCGAACAGCGCGGCGACGGCGACGCCGGCGAGCACCGCGGGCAGGTGTCCGGGCACCGGCAGGCGCAGCCGCGGCCAGATCACGAGCACCGCGAGGGTCACCGCGCTCACGGTGGTGGTTGCCGGGTCCAGCCCCGGTAGTGCCGCGGCGAGGTGGGTGAGCTTCTCCGGGTAGAACTCCGGCAGCGCGCCGGTCTCCAGGCCGAAGAAGTCCGGGATCTGCAGCGTGGCGATCACCACGGCGATGCCCGCGGTGAAGCCCAGCGTGACCGGGGGCGGGATGTACTCGATCAGCCGGCCCAGCCGCGCCAGCCCCATGGCGACGAGGATCACCGCCGCCATCAGCGAGGCGGTGAGCAGGCCGGCCAGCCCGTACGTCTGCGAGATCGGGTAGAGGATAACTACGAAGGCGGCGGTGGGGCCGGAGACGCTGTAGCGCGAACCGCCGGTGAGGGCGATGACGACGCCCGCGACGATCGCAGTGTAGAGCCCGTGCTGCGGCGGTACGCCGCTGGCGATGGCGAGCGCCATGGACAGCGGGATGGCGATGATGCCCACGCTCACGCCGGCGAGGGCGTCGGCGCGCAGGCGGGTCAGGGTGTAGCGCTCGCGCAGGCAGGCCTGTCGGAACGCGCTCGCAATGGAGACGCGGGTCAGATGGGCGCGGTGGGGCATCGGGTGGTGGTCCGGGATGTTAAACGTATTTCTATTTTATGTGCTTATATATAACAATCAATGTTAATATGGTTAACATAATAGATCTGGAGATGGACCGTGGAGAACCGTACGGCGCGGCTGACGCTGCTGATCGATCCGAAGAAGAAGGCCGTTTTCGAGCGGCTGTGTGCGGAAGCGGACGTGACCCCCTCGCAGATGGTGCGTCAGTTCATCCGTGACTACATCGAGACGCGCCTGGGGCCGGACTGGCGCGAGCAGGTACTGGGAGAGGAGAGCGGAGCGGGGCATTCACCGGGGCATGGCAAGCGCTGACACCGCGGCCCGGTCCGGGGCGGTGGTGGGCGAATGCCACGGCACGACGCAGGGCACCACCGCGGCTGGCGCCGTCGTCCCGTGCTTTGGGTGGGACGGTGAGTCGTGATTCAGGGCACCAGCAGCCGGCGAACCGGTGCCGGCAGGGTCTCCGGATCGAGCGCGTCGAGGGTGTTCTTGGCGGCGAGCCCCAGCTCGGTATCGCCCTCGACGATCAGCTCGCGCTGGAAGAACGCGGTATCCGGGTCCAGTTGCCCGCGCACGAGGGCGACGAACACCGACAACGGTCCGTGGATGGTCGTCTCCGCCGGGGTTTGCGGCGGCAGGACCAGCAGCCGGCCGGCAATCAGCGTCATCGGCCAGATCACGCCGGCGTCGTCGGCGGCGACGGCGAGCACCCGGGCCTCCATGAAGTCGAAACGCGCGTCCGCGATCGCCTCCGCCAGGGCATGATTGAGCGCGTCCTCGATGATCGCGCGCTGCAGGCTGGTCGGCACCGTCCGGGTGAGTATCCGCGCGGCGTTGGGCAGGAGGGCGTGCAACCGCATGCGTGACTCCGCTGTGGGGTAGCGACAAAGCGCTTCAACATAGCACCGTGTGGCCACGACGGGTTTGCGCTGGCTCAAAGGCATGGCGGCGGCGATACGCTAGCGTGTGGCGATTGCCAACCCGCCGATCATTGAGGAGCCACGATGGAGCTCGTCTGCCCCGCCGGAAGCCTCCCCGCGCTGCGCAACGCCGTGGCGGCCGGTGCGGACGCCGTGTATACCGGCTTTCGCGACGCCACCAACGCCCGGCACTTCGCGGGCCTGAACTTCACCCAGAACGACCTGGAGCGCGGCATCGCCGAGGCCCACGCCCGCGGCTGCCGCGTGTTCCTCGCCGTGAACACCTATCCGCAGCCGGGCAGCTGGTCCGCGTGGGAGGCGGCCGTGGATCGTGCCGCGGAGCTCGGCGTCGATGCGCTCATCGCAGCCGACGTCGGGGTGCTCGACTATGCCAGCCGGCGCCACCCGGCGCTGCCGCTGCATCTGTCGGTGCAGGCGTCGGCGACCAACGCGGAGGCGTTGGCCTTCTACCACCGCCACTTCAATATCCGCCGCGCGGTGCTGCCGCGGGTACTGTCCGTGCGCCAGGTCGCCCAGGTGGCCGCGGAGTCGCCGGTGCCCGTGGAGGTCTTCGGCTTCGGCAGCCTGTGCATCATGGTCGAGGGGCGCTGCCTGCTCTCCAGCTACGCCACCGGGCGTTCGCCCAACACCTACGGCGCCTGCTCGCCGGCCTCCCACGTGCGCTGGCAGGTCACCGGCGACGGCCTGGAGGCGCGGGTCAACGGGGTGCTGGTGGACCGTTACGGCAGCGGCGAGCGCGCCGGTTACCCAACCATCTGCAAGGGGCGTTTCCAGCTCGACGGCGCGGCACCGTGGCACGTGCTGGAGGAGCCGACCAGCCTGAGCACGGTGGACATCCTCCCGGAGCTCGCGGAGGCTGGTGTCGCCGCGATCAAGGTCGAGGGCCGCCAGCGCAGCCCGGCCTATGTCCGCCAGGTCACCGAGGTCCTGCGCGAGGCCATCGATGCCTGCATGGCCGGGCGGACCGGTGCGCCCCGGAAGGAATGGCAGGAGCGCCTGCGCAGTGTCTCCGAGGGCGCGCAGGTCACCCTGGGCGCCTATCACCGGCAGTGGGGGTGAGCACGATGAACGCAACCGGCACACCGCGCCTGTCCCTGGCTCCGATCCCGTATTTCTGGAGCCGTGAGGCGGTGATGGCCTTCTACGAGGCCGCCCGCGACTGGCCCGTGGACGTGGTCTATCTCGGCGAGACCGTCTGCCCGAAGCGCCGCCGCCTGCGCAGCACCGACTACTTCGCCATCGGCGAGTCCCTCGCGGCTGCCGGCAAGGAGGTGGTGATCTCCACGCTCACGCTCATCGAGGCGGGCTCGGAGCTGGGCGGCCTGCGCAGCCTCTGCCGGGACAGCCCGTTCACGGTCGAGGCCAACGACATGGCCGCAGTGGGCGTACTCGAGCGCGAGAGCCGTGGATTCGTGGCGGGCCCCACCCTGAACCTCTACAACGCCGCGGCGCTCGAGCGCATGCGCGCCGCCGGCGCCAGGCGCTGGGTGCTGCCCGTGGAGCTCGGCGCGCAGACCGCCGGGGCGCTGACCTCGGCGGTGCCGGCGCTGGAGTCGGAGATCCTGGCGTGGGGACGGCTGCCCCTGGCGTGGTCAGCGCGCTGTTTCACCGCGCGGGCCGAGAACCGCTCCCGGGACGACTGCGGCTTCGCCTGTGGCGATGACCCGGACGGGCGGGTGGTGCGAACCCAGGATGGCCAGCCGTTCCTCACCCTTAACGGCATCCAGACCCAGTCGGCGATGACGCAGAACCTCGCCGCCGACTATCCGGCGCTGTGCAACGCCGGCGCCGGCGTGCTTCGGCTGGTCCCCCAGAGTCACGACATGGAACAGGTGGTCGCGGGCTTCGATGCGCTGCGCAACGGCGCCGCGCCGGAGAAAGTGGCCGAGGAGCTCGCGCCACTTACCGGCGTCGGCGGTTGCAACGGCTACTGGCATGGCGCCGCCGGACTGGTGGAAGGGGCGGCTGAATCCTGACCGGGGGTGCTGCTGCGCGCCCACCGTTGTGTGATATTCTCCACACATGCGTGTTGCACCGCGGTGCCGGCGGTGCCCGAAACGCCTCGTCGAATCATGCAGGCTATTGGGTGAAGGGATCATGCGACAGGGACAGCAGCACTCCGCCACAGGGGACAGCGGCAACGCCATTACCTGTCGGCGTTGCGGTTTGTACCGGATCTGTTTTGCGCGCCGGCTCGAGGGCGGCGAGCGTCACGAACGCCAGGGGGTCGTCCGGCGCGGTCATGAGCCGTTGCGGGCCGGCCAGCCCGTGGACGGTGCGCGCCTGAAGGGGCTCTCGGTGCTCCGCTCAGGGGCGCTCAAGCGCTGCCGCTACAGCCGCAACGGCGAGGAGATCATCGCCGGCTTCTACTTCCCCGGCGAGACGCTGGGCCTGGAATGGTCCCCGGCCGGCCAGGAGGAGGAGCGCTACGTGGCGCTGGAGCAGGCCCACGTCTGCCATATCCCCTGGCAGCGGATCGAGGGCCTCATGGAGGAGGACGGCGACGTCCGCGAGGCGGTCAACCAGATGCTCCGCGAGGAGATCACCGTCGAGCGTGAGCGGCTGCTGCGCGCGTGCCGCGGCTCCGCCCGCCAGCGCGTGGCCGCGTTCCTGCTGGATCTCGCCGAGCGCCGGCAGCGGCGTTCGTTATCCGCGGATCGGATCCGTCTGGGCATGGGCCGTCGCGAGATCGCCGCCTATCTCGACCTCACGATCGAGACGGTGAGCCGCACGCTCTCGCAGTTCAAGCGCGCGGGCATGATCCAGCTCGAGGGGCGGCGGCTGCAGCTGATGAACGGCGAGGCACTGGCCGCGGCGGCGGACGGTGTCGAGGGCGAGCGCCTCTGCGGCTGAGCGGCGTTCGGGGCGATTGTCTGAGCCCCGGAATGCTGGTAGTCTCTCGCCGCCGTCATGACGATGGCGGCGTCACAATGGTGGTGGCGTCGGTCCCCCCGCGACGACAGACTGCGAACCCCGTCAGGCCCGGAAGGGAGCAGCGGTAGCAGTGGACTCGGGCGCCGGGGTGCGGCTGGCGTCGCCGCCACCCAATCCCTCCGGCGGGTTTCCCCGCATCGGCGCGTGAACCCCGCCGTCGGGCGGTGCTAGAATCGCCGTCTCGACAGCTTCGGCGAATCCCATGGCCTACCAGGTTCTCGCACGCAAATGGCGTCCGCGCACCTTCGCGGAGTTGGTCGGGCAGACCCCCGTGCGGCGGGCGCTCGCCAACGCCATCGCGAACGATCGTCTCCATCACGCGTACCTGTTTACCGGCACTCGCGGCGTGGGCAAGACCACGATCGCGCGCATCTTCGCCAAGTGCCTGAACTGCGAGCGCGAGGGCGTTACCACCGAGCCCTGCGGCGAGTGCGAGGCCTGCCGGGAGATCGACGAGGGCCGCTTCGTCGACCTGATCGAGGTGGATGCCGCCTCGCGCACCGGCGTCGACGATACCCGGGAGCTGCTGGACAACGTCCAGTACACCCCCACGCGCGGGCGCTACAAGATCTACCTCGTCGACGAGGTCCACATGTTCTCGCGGCACAGCTTCAATGCGCTGCTCAAGACGCTGGAGGAGCCGCCGCCCCACGTGAAGTTCCTGCTGGCCACCACGGACCCGCAGAAGCTGCCCGTGACCATTCTCTCCCGGTGCCTGCAGTTCAATCTCAAGCACCTGCCGGCCTCGCTCATCGCCGAGCACCTGAACGACATCCTCGAGCGCGAGGGCATCGGCGCGGAGTCCGGTGCGGTGATGCGCCTGGCCCGCGCCGCCGACGGCAGCATGCGCGACGGCCTGAGCCTGCTGGACCAGGCGCTGGGGTATGGCGGCGGCCAGGTCACGGACGACGACGTCCGTGCCATGCTCGGCAGTCTGGACAGCGAGTTCGTGCTGTCGCTGCTGGAGGCGGTGGCGGACGAGGATGCCGGCGCAGTGATGGGGGTCATCGCCGAGATGGCCGAACGCGCCCCGGATTTCGCGGAGGGCATTAACGAGGTCCTCGCCGCGCTGCACCGGCTGAGCGTCATCCAGCTCGCCCCGGACGCCCTGGGCAGTGAGGCGCCGGAGGACGAGCGCCTGCACCGCCTCGCCGAACGCCTGAGCCCGGAGGACGTGCAGCTCTTCTACCAGATCGCGCTCCATGGCCGCCGTGACCTGCCCTGGGCGCCGGAGGCGCGCACGGGCTTCGAGATGGCCATGCTGCGCATGCTCGCCTTCCGCCCGGCGGACGTGCCGGCCGGCGAGGCGGGGCAGGGCGGTGGCCGGCCCGCGTCGCCGCCGGCGGCTAAGCCCCGGAACGATCCCCACCGGGCGGCGGGGCCCGCCACGGCGCCACGCGCCGGCGCCACGGGCAGGACGGGGCTGCCGTCCGTCGCCGGGGGCCCGGCCGGGGCCGCCGCGGTGCAGGCGGGTGCACCGGCCGGTGGGCGACCGGAGCCGGTCGCGGCCGCGGAGGCGACGTCCGGGAGTATGCCGGCGGAGTCGCCGGCGCCGGCCGTGGCACCGGAGCCCCCGGTGGCCAAGTCCCCGGCCCCGGAACCCGCGCCTCCCGGACCCGCGGCACAGGCCGAGCCGGCGCCGGGTGCCGACGGCGTGGACTGGAACGCGGTGGTCGCGGGGCTCCGCGTCGGCGGCATGGTCCGCGCGCTCGCCCAGCACTGCCGCTGGGGCGGGCGCGAGGGCGACTGCATCCGTCTGTATATTGAAGAGGGTCACCAGCACCTCAACAATGAGTCCATGCGTACGCGCCTGGCGCGGGTGCTCGGCGAATACTTCGGCGAGAGCCTGCGTCTTGAGATCCGCCAGGGCAGCGCCGAGGGCGAGACGCCGGCGGAGGGCGCGCAGCGCGCGCGCCAGGCCCGCGAGGCCGCCGCGCGGGAGAGCATCGAAACGGACCCCAACGTAACCGCGATCCGGGAGGCGTTCGACGGCGAGGTCGTCACCGAGAGCGTTCGCCCCCTGGACCGAGAACAGGAGTAACGGCAATGAAGGGTGGCATCGGCAACCTGATGAAGCAGGCCCAGCAGATGCAGGAGAAGCTCCAGAAAGCCCAGGAGGAGCTTCAGCACATGGAGATCACCGGCGAGGCCGGCGGCGGCATGGTCCAGGTGGTCATGACCGGGCGCCACGAGGTCCGCCGGGTGAGTATCGACGAGAGCGTCTACGACGATCGCGAGATGGTCGAAGACCTGGTCGCGGCGGCCTTCAACGATGCCGCCCAGAAGCTCGAGCGGGTGAGCAAGGAGAAGATGGAAGGCTTCACCGAGGGCATGGGCCTGCCCCCGGGGATGAACCTCCCGTTCTGAGCCGATGAGCTTCTCGCCCCTCGTCTCGGAGCTCATGGACGCGCTGCGCGAGCTGCCCGGGGTCGGTCCCCGTTCGGCGCAGCGCATGGCGCTGCACCTGCTCCAGCGTGACCGTGATGCCGCCCGCCGGATCGCGGCCGCCGTCACCGCGGCGGCGGACCGCGTGGGCGAGTGCGAGCACTGCCGCATTCTCACCGAGGAGCGGGTGTGCGCCCTGTGCGCCAGCACCCGCCGCGACCACGGCGTGCTCTGTATCGTCGAGAACCCGGCGGATGTCTATGCGCTGGAGGAGGCCACCGACTACGGCGGCCTGTACTTCGTGCTCAAGGGCCAGCTCTCGCCGCTGGACGGCATCGGCCCCGAGGAGCTGGGCCTGGACGTGCTCGAAGGCCGCTTCGCCGACGGCGGCGTGCGCGAGATCATCCTCGCGACCAATCCCACCGTCGAGGGCGAGGCCACCGCCCACTACCTCGCGGAGATGGCCCACGGTCACGGCGTGAACGTCAGCCGCATCGCCCACGGTGTGCCGCTGGGCGGCGAGCTGGAGTACGTTGACGCGGGTACGCTCTCCCACGCCTTCGCGGGACGGCGACGCTACGACTGACCGCCGGCCTCAGCCGTCCCCGGCCTCCGCGAGCAGCACTGCCAGGGTTTCGAGCCGTTCCGGTGCGATCTCGCCGCGCTCCCGCGCGGCGGCCACCGCACAGCCGGGCTCGCCGGCATGACGGCAGTCGTTGAAGCGGCAGCGCCCGGCATGCCGTGCCACCTCCGGAAACGCGGTGAGCACCGTCGCCGCGGGCACGTGGTCCAGACGCAGGGTGCGCACCCCCGGGGAATCGATGATCGCGCCGCCGTCCGGCAGCGGAAAGAGGGTGGTCGCGGTGGTGGTGTGGCGGCCCTGTCCGCTCGCCGCGGAGAGCGCCCCGATGCGCAGCGCGAGCTCTGGGAGCAGGGCGTTGATGAGCGAGGACTTGCCCACCCCCGAGTGCCCTACGAGTATCGCGGTGTGGCCGGCTAGGGCGGTGCGCAATGCCTCCAGCCCCTCGCCGGAGCGCGCGCTGACGTACAGCGGTGTCAGCCCGAGCTCATCACGGTAGAAGGCGAGCGTCGCCTCGACCCGGCCGCGCGCCGCGTCGTCCAGGGCGTCGGCCTTGTTCACCACCAGCAGGGGCGCGACGTCCGCATGGGCGGCGAGCACGAGATAGCGGTCGAGGAGCAGGCGCTCGAGGCCGGGGGGATCGGCGAGCACGATCACGAGGCGGTCGACATTGGCCACGAGCGGCCGCGGACGGCCGCGGAAATCGCCGCGTTCGATAACGCTCTCCCGGGGCACGACCGCCTCGATCACGCCACCGCCGTCGGTGTGCGCGACGCGCACGCGGTCGCCGCACACGGGGCGGGCGTTGGTGCGGCGGCGCATCAGGCAGGCGAGCAGCTCACCGTCGCCGGTCTCGACGATGACCTCCCGGCCGTAGCTCACGACCACGCGCGCTGTTGTGTTTCCGCTCATCGCCTCCAGCAACCGTCGCCCCGCGGCCGGCACCGCAGGATAGCCTCTGATAGAATGCGGCACAATTCGCGCGGACCACGGGAATCAGGCATGCCGCACTCCCCGGACAACCTCATCTGGATCGATCTGGAGATGACCGGTCTGGACACCGACCGGGACCACATCATCGAGATCGCCACGATCGTCACCGACCGGACCCTGAACATCCTCGCCGAGGGCCCGGTGCTCGCGATCCACCAGAGCGATGAGGTCCTCAACGCCATGGACGAGTGGAACACCCGCCAGCACGGCAGCTCCGGGCTGACCGACCGGGTGCGCCAGAGCTCGGTGGACGAGGCCGAAGCGGAGGCGGAGACCCTGGCGTTCCTGCGCCAGTGGGTGCCCGCCGGCGTCTCGCCGATGTGCGGCAACAGCATCTGCCAGGACCGGCGCTTCCTGCACCGCTGCATGCCGGAGCTCGAGACCTACTTCCACTACCGCAACCTGGACGTGAGCACACTCAAGGAGCTCGCGCGGCGGTGGACGCCGGAGATCCTGAACGGATTCAGCAAGCGCAGTTCGCACCTGGCCATGGATGACATCCGCGATTCCATCGCCGAGCTGCGTTATTACCGCGAGCACTTCCTCTGCGTGCCCCGGGACGAGGACGGCTACTGACGCCGCTCCGGGCACGCCCGACCGTCACCATGCGCCGGCGCCCGCCGGGCGCGGCGCCCCAGAGGGGGAACGCACCGATGCGCTTCGAGGGTTCCGAACGCTACGTCGCCACCGGCGACCTCACCATGGCGGTCAACGCCGCCGCCACGCTCAAGCGCCCGCTGCTGATCAAGGGCGAGCCGGGTACCGGCAAGACGCTGCTCGCCGAGGAGGTGGCGACGGCGCTGGGAATGCCGTACTACGAGTGGCACATCAAGTCGACGTCCAAGGCCCAGCAGGGGCTCTACGAGTACGACGCGGTCTCGCGCCTGCGCGACTCCCAGCTCGGTGACGAGCGGGTCCACGACATCGCCAACTACATTGTCCCGGGCCCGGTCTGGCGCGCCTTCGAGTCGGAGCGGCCGCCGGTGCTGCTCATCGACGAGATCGACAAGGCGGACATCGAGTTCCCCAATGACCTGCTGCGTGAGCTCGACCGCATGGAGTTCCACGTCTACGAGACGCAGCAGACGGTGACCGCCCGTCACCGCCCGGTGATCATCATCACCAGCAACAACGAGAAGGAGCTGCCGGACGCCTTCCTGCGCCGGTGCTTTTTCCACTACATCAGCTTCCCCGACCGGGAGACCATGGAGCGCATCGTCCAGGTGCACTTCCCGGGCCTCAAGGGCGGCCTGGTGCGCGAGGCCCTGGAGCTGTTCTTCGGCCTGCGCGAGATGCCCGGCGTGAAGAAGCGGCCCTCGACCTCGGAGCTGCTGGACTGGCTCAAGCTGCTGATGGCCGAGGACGTGGATGCCTCGGTGCTGCGCGAGAGCAACCAGGAGAAGACCCTGCCGCCGCTGTACGGGGCGCTGCTGAAGAACGAGCAGGACACCCAGCTGTTCGAGCGGCTGATGTTCATGGCCCGCCGTCGCCGGCAGGGCTGAGCCGGAGGGGCATCATGCTGATCTCGTTCCTGCAGGCGCTGCGCGAGGCGGGGCTGCGGGTGAGTGTCACCGAGTTCCTCACCCTGCTCGAGGCGCTGCAGGCCCGGGTCACGCCGGGCAGCGTCGAGGACTTCTACTTCCTGGCACGGGCGTGCCTGGTCAAGGACGAGACGCGTTTCGACCGCTTCGATCAGGTCTTCTCCGCGTGGTTCAGCGGCGTCGAGGACATCGCCTCGGCGCTGGGCGCCGACATTCCCGAGGAGTGGCTGCGGCGCCAGGCGGAGCTGAGCCTGAGCGAAGCGGAGAAGGCCGAGCTGGAGGGCATGGGCTGGGACGAGCTCATGCGCACCCTGCGCGAGCGCCTCGCGGAGCAGAGCGAGCGTCACCAGGGAGGCAACAAGTGGATCGGCACCGCGGGCCGCTCGCCCTACGGCGCCTGGGGCTACAACCCGGAGGGCGTGCGCATCGGCCAGGACCGCTCCCGTCACCGCCGCGCGGTGAAGGTCTGGGACCAGCGCACCTTCCGCAACCTGGACGGCGACCAGGCCCTGGAGTCGCGTAACCTCAAGCTCGCGCTGCGGCGCCTGCGCCGTTTCGCCCGCGAGGGCGCCGGCGAGGAGCTGGACCTGGACGACACTATCCACGCCACCGCGCGCCGCGGCGGCCAGCTCGACCTGCGAATGGTGCCCGAACGCCACAACGCCGCGCGGGTGCTGGTGTTCTTCGATATCGGCGGGTCCATGGACGACCACGTCGCGATCTGCGAGGCACTGTTCTCGGCGGCACGCAGCGAGTTCAAGCACCTGACCTACTACTACTTCCACAACTGCCCCTACGAGACGCTCTGGCGCGACGCCACCCGTCGGCACGCGGACGCGGTGCCCACCCACGAGGTGCTGCACACCTTCGATCCCGACTACCGCGTGATCATCGTTGGCGACGCCGCCATGAGCCCCTACGAGGTAAAGCTCCCCGGGGCTGGTGTCGAACACTGGAACGAGGAATCCGGCGAGACCTGGCTGCGGCGGATCGTGGATACCTTCCCGCATCTCGTGTGGCTGAACCCGGAGCCGTCCCGGTTCTGGGATGCGACCCAGTCCAATACCATGATCCGCGAGGTCATCGGCGAGCGGATGTATCCGCTCACCCCGGACGGCCTCGAGGCCGCGATGCAGGCACTCAACCGATGAGGGCGTGATCCATGCGAGAAGTCCTGGTGCTCCGCCACGCCATCGCCGAGGACCGCGACGAGGCGGCACGGCTCGGCGTTACGGACGAACGGCGCGCGCTTACCGAGCGGGGTATCCGCCGGATGCGGGAGGTCGCCGCCGGGCTTGCCCGCGTCGCCGATCCCCCGGCGCGGATACTGCACAGCCCACTGCGCCGCGCGGTGGAGACTGCGGAGCTCCTCGCGGTGGTGTTCCCTAAGGCACGCCTGGTCGAGACGCGGGCCCTGGCGCCGGGCGCGGGCGAGGCGGCGGTCTACGAGATGCTTGCCCAGGGCGAGGACGGTGTCGCCATCGTCGGCCACGAGCCCGATCTCGGCGAGTGGCTGGGCTCGGCACTCGGGGGCCGGACGGGGCCGGCGATCCCGCTCAAGAAGGCGGGGAGTGCCCTGGTGCGTTTCCCGGGGGTACCAACGCCCGGGCGCGGTGGGCTGCGCTGGCTGCTGCCGCCGCGTCTCGCCCGGCAGTTGGGCGAGACGTGATGGCGGATAACGGCGAGCGGCGCGAGGTCGCCGCGGTGGACCTCGGCTCCAACAGCTTCCACCTCGTGGTCGCGCGTGTGCATGACGGCCACCTGACGGTGCTCGACCGCCTGCGTGAACCCGTTCGCCTCGCCGCCGGACTCACCGCGGAGAAGGGGCTGGACACGGCCGCACGCGAACGCGCGCTTGCCTGTCTGGCCCGTTTTGGTCAACGGCTCCAGCCATTGCCGCCGGAGGCCGTACGGATCGTGGGGACCAACACCCTGCGTAGCGCCCGGGCGGCGACGGCCTTCGTCGAGGAGGCGGAGGCGCTGCTCGGCCACGAAATCGAGGTGATCTCGGGCTTCGAGGAGGCCCGGCTGATCTATCTCGGCGTGGCCCACAGCCTGGCCGAGGGCGGCGAGCGCCGGCTGGTCGTGGATATCGGCGGCGGTAGCACCGAGCTGGTACTGGGTGAGCGGCTGGTACCGGGCTACATGGAGAGCCTGCACATGGGCTGCGTGAGCTTCACGCAGCGGTTCTTCCCGGACGGGCGGATCACCCGGCGTGCCATGGAGGAGGCGCGGATGGCCGCGCTCATGGAGCTGGAGCCGGTGCAGGGGCATTTCCTCGCCCGGGGCTGGGACCGCGCTGTCGGCGCCTCCGGCACCATCCGCGCGATCGCCGGCGCGTTGCGCGAGCAGGGCTGGACCGACGGCACCGTGACCTTCGCCGGCCTGCAGCGTCTGACCAAGGCGCTGTGCAAGGCCGGCAGCCTGGACGATATCGATTTCAAGGGCGTCAGCCAGCGCCGGGCCCAGGTGCTGCCCGGCGGCGTCGCGGTGCTGGGGGCCGTGTTCGAGGCCCTGGGGATCGAGGGCATGGAGGCCGCCGACGGTGCCTTGCGCGAGGGCGTACTCTACGATCTGGTCGGGCGTATCCGCCACCAGGACGTGCGCGAGGCGACAGTGGAGGCGCTGGCGGCGCGCTATCACGTGGACGTGGCCCACGCCCGGCGGGTGGAGCGTACCGCCACGGCGCTGCTGTGCGATGTGGCGGCCGAATGGGCGCTGGAGGACGCCGCCGCGGCGCGCATGCTTGCCTGGGCGGCCTGGCTGCACGAGGTCGGCCTGGACATCTCCCACAGCCAATACCACAAGCACGGCGCCTACATCCTGCATTACAGCGACATGCCCGGCTTCTCCCGGGAGGAGCAGGTCAAGCTCGCCGCCCTGGTAAGGGTGCACCGGCGCAAGTTCGCGGCGTCCGCCTTCCGTGACCTCCACGGCGAGCGCGCGCGGCGGGCCCGGGGCCTGGCGGTGCTCCTGCGCCTGGCGGTGCTCCTGCACCGCGGGCGGGGCGCGGCGGCGCTGCCGGCCGTCCGCCTCGCGGCGGAGGGCGCCGACCGTCTGCGCCTGACCTTCCCTGAGGGCTGGCTGGACGATTACCCGCTGGCCGCCGCCGACCTGGCGGCGGAGCAGGATTACCTGGCCTCCGCCGGGGTGGAGCTGGTTGTCGGGGGCTGAGCCGCCGGGACCGCCGCCACGGGGACCGCGGCGGCGGTCCGGTCCAGGCGGAACCGCCTCATGGCAGGGCAGGGTGGCCGCGATGCCCGCTCAGCCGCCCTCGCTGTAGCGGCGCAGCAGCTCGAGCTGCGCGGCGTAGGGCGCCTCGCCTTCGGCCGGCGTGCAGCGGTGGTACTGGCCGTCGGGCTGCAGCTCCCAGGCCTGGTAGTTGTCCTCGAGGTAGCACTGCAGCTCCTCGAGAATGCGCTGACGCAGGTCCGGGTCGACGATGGGGAAGCAGGTCTCCACCCGGCGGAAGAAGTTGCGCTCCATCCAGTCGGCGCTGCTGCAGTAGAGTTCGGGGGCGTCACCGTTGGCGAAGTAGAACACCCGGGTGTGCTCCAGGAAGCGGCCGATCACCGAGCGCACGCGGATGTTGGTGGACACGCCTGGCACCCCGGGGCGCAGCGAGCACATCCCGCGCACGATCAGGTCGATCTCCACGCCCTCCATGGCCGCCGCGTACAGGGCCTGGATGGTGCGTGACTCCACCAGTGAATTCACCTTGACGATGATCCGGCCCGGCCGTCCGGCGCGGGCATGGGCCGCCTCGCGCTCGATCTTGGCGAGCATGCTCTCGTGCAGCGTGAACGGCGACTCCAGCAGCTTCGAAAGCGTGCTCACCTTGCCCAGGCTGGTGAGCTGCAGGAACACCCGGTGGACGTCCTCACCCATCACCGGGTCGGCGGTGAACAGCCCGTAGTCCGTGTACAGCCGCGCCGTGCGCGAGTGGTAGTTGCCGGTTCCCAGGTGCATGTAGTGGCGCAGCTGGCCGCCCTCGCGGCGCACGACCAGGATCATCTTGGCGTGGGTCTTGTGTCCGACCACGCCGTAGACGACGTGCGCGCCGGCCTCCTGGAGGCGGTTGGCGAGCTTGATGTTCGCTTCCTCGTCGAAGCGCGCGCGCAGCTCCACCACCACGGTCACCTCCTTGCCCGCGCGGGCGGCGGCGACCAGGTGATCCACGATCACCGAGTCCGGGCCCGTGCGGTAGAGGGTCTGCTTGATGGCGAGCACCTCCGGGTCCGATGCCGCCTGGCGGATGAACTCCACCACCGGCGCGAAGGACTCGTAGGGGTGGTGGAGGAGCACGTCGCGGTCGCGGAGGACCTTGAACAGGTCGCTGGCGTGGGCGAGCTGGGCCGGCAGCCCCGGGGTGAATGAGGCGTACTTGAGCTCCGGACGGTCGATGAGGTCGTAGACCGCGAGCAGGCGGTTGAGGTTCACCGGTCCGTTGACCTGGTAGAGGTCGTCCCGCGTCAGCTCGAACTCCTCGAGCAGGTAGTCCGACATGTGTGCCGGACAGTTGGCCGCCACCTCCAGGCGCACGGCGTCGCCGTAGCGGCGCGAGGGCAGCTCGCCCTCCATTGCCCGGAGCAGGTCGTCCACTTCCTCCTCGTCGACGAACAGGTCGCTGTTGCGCGTCACCCGGAACTGGTAGCAGCCGCGCGCGTCCATCCCGGGGAACAGGTCGTTGACGTGGGCGTGGATGATCGAGGAGAGGAATACGAAGTCCCAGCCGCCGTCCTCGGAGAGCTCCGGCGGGAGCTGGATGATGCGCGGCAGTGCCCGCGGTGCCTGGACCACGGCAAGCCCGCTGTTGCGCCCGAAAGCGTCCTTGCCGTCCAGGGCCACGATGAAATTCAGGCTCTTGTTGAGCACCTGCGGGAACGGGTGTGCCGGATCGAGCCCGAGGGGGCTGAGGATCGGGAGCAGCGAATGGTAGAAGTAGTCCTTCACCCAGGCCGCCTGCTCGCGGCTCCACTCCGAGCGGCGCAGGAAGCGGATCCCCGCGTTGTCGAGGGCGGGGATGAGCTCGTCGTTGAGCACGCGGTACTGCTCGGCGACGATCTCGTGGGTGCGTACGCCGATCTCGCGCAGCACCTCCTGCGCGGTCCGGTTGTCCGGGCCGGACTGGGAGGCGCCCATCTCCATGGCCTGTTTCAGGCCCGCGACCCGGATCTCGAAGAACTCGTCGAGGTTGCTGCTGGCGATACAGAGGAACTTGACCCGTTCCAGCAGCGGATTGGTGGTATCGCGGGACTGCTCAAGGACCCGGCGGTTGAACTCCAGCAGGCTGAGCTGGCGGTTGAAGTACAGCTCGGGGCTCCTGAGATCGGGCGTGTCCATGGAGGGCACTCTACTCCGTCGTCGTTGATGTGTCTGGGTTTGCCGCGGGCGTATACGCCCACTCGCGCCATGATAGGGGAGGCGCTTGAAAGTCGTGTTAAACGCCCCCAGCCCTTATTCGACAACCCATCCCCAAGGACCTCGATAATGCCTCACGACGAGAGCAACAAAAAGCGGTTCCGGCGCTGGCCGCCCCGTGTCGGGCGCAGCCGTCCCCGTCCGTCCGGGCGCGACGACACCGTCTCCGAAGAAGGCGCCACTGCACGCAGCCTCACGCCGACCCCGGCGCCCGCGCCGGAGTCCCCTGAACCCGCCGGCCCGGCCTACCGCCAGACGGGGAACAAGGAGGTGAAGGTGAGCTTCCGTAACCGTCGCCGGCGTACGCACATCCCGCGGGAGGCGGGAGAGTAACCCCCGGCGTTATATCGCGTTCCTTTCGCAGCCTCTGCCCCGGGACGCCGGGCGCCGCCGCCCGGCGTCCCGGGGCCGTTGCAGTCCCCCGGCGGAATCGTCCGCACCGGGTGATGAGATCTGTTTACGTCGGGCGGGTGCGACGCCTCCGTCCGAACGCACCCTACGGTTGTGCTGACCGACAGTGATTCCCGGGCGGGAAGCGGGTGCGGCGGTTGCCATACGCTAGCGTATGGAGTAATGTCGCCGATGCTTGCCATACGGCAGCGTACGGACTAGGGTTCGCCTCATGAGCACGATCAGGCAGACACTGACCGCAGACGACTGGGCCGAGGCCGCGCTCGACGCACTGGCCGAGGACGGTGTGCGTGCGGTGGCCGTGGAGCCGCTGGCGCGGCGCCTGGGCGTGACCAAGGGCAGTTTCTACTGGCATTTCTCCAGCCGGCGGATGCTGCTCCAGGCGGCCCTGGCCCTGTGGGAGCGCCGCGAGACCGATGAGGTCCTCGCCCGCGCCGCCGAAGAGACCGATCCGCGCAAGCGCCTGGCACGGCTGTTCCGCGAGGCGGACGGCAGCCGCCGGGCGGGCCGGCTCTATCTTGCGCTGGCCAACGCCACCGACAGCCCGCTGATCACCGAGGTGGTCCGCCGGGTGATGGCGCACCGGCTCGCCTTCCTGCGCGAGTGCTATGCCGCGATGGGTGCGGACGCCGAGACGGCGGCCGCGCGCGCGGCGATGGCGTATTCGATGTTCCTCGGCATGCTTCAGCTGCGCCGGGATGCCCCCGAGGCCATCCCGGAGGGCGAGCGCTTCCATGAGTACATGCATCTGGTCGGGGAGGCGCTGATCCCCGGCTACGAGCGCGCGCTGGTCCGGCGCTGAGCCGGCTGCGCCCGCGCGCGTCCGAACAAGGAATGCGGGCCCCGCCGGGGCCGGGAGGAGTGTCTCATGTACGCCCTGATCGCCATCCTGGCCGCGGTCGCGGCCATCCTCGTCGTCTGCTATCGCGGTATTGGCCTGCGTGGCGCGACCGCCGTGGCGGCGCTCTACCTGGCCGGCCTTTGGATCACCGGCGGGATCGGCGTTATCGCCGCCATCGTGCTCGCCGTGCTCGGTGCGGTGCCGGCGGTGGTGCTCAACAGCCCCTCTCTGCGCCGGCGCGTGATCACGCGCCACCTTTTCCCCGTCTTTCAGCGGGTGTTGCCCGGCATGAGCCGGACCGAGCAGGAGGCCCTGGAGGCGGGTGACACCTGGTGGGAAACGGATCTCTTCCGCGGCAACCCGGACTGGCGGCGCCTCCACGGTATGCAGGTGACCTCGCTGACCGACGCGGAGCAGGCCTTCCTGGACGGCCCCGTGGCGACGCTGTGCGGCATGCTCGACGAGGACGACATCGTCCGTCGCGAGCACGATCTCCCCGAGGCCGCCTGGCGCTATATCCGCGACGAGGGCTTCTTCGGGATGATCATCCCCGAGGCCTACGGCGGCCTCGCGTTCTCCTCGCTGGCGCAGTCCACCATCGTCTCCCGCATTGCCAGCCGCAGCCTCTCGGCGGCGGTGACCGTCATGGTCCCCAACTCCCTGGGGCCCGGTGAGCTGCTGATGAAGTACGGCACCGACGACCAGAAGTCGTACTGGCTGCCGCGGCTCGCGGATGGCCGGGAGATCCCGTGCTTCGCGCTCACGGGCCCGGACGTCGGCTCCGACGCGGGCGGCATGCCGGACTACGGCATCGTCTGCCGCGGCGAGCACGAGGGCGAGGAGGTCCTCGGCGTGCGCGTGAGCTTCAGTAAGCGCTATATCACGCTCGCCCCGGTGGCCACGGTTGTGGGGCTGGCCTTCCGCCTTTACGACCCGGAGCACCTCGTCGGCGACGAGGAGGACGTGGGCATCACCTGTGCGCTCGTGCCGGCCGGTCACCCCGGTGTGCGTATCGGCGACCGTCATTTCCCCATGGGGCTCGCGTTCATGAACGGTCCGGTCGAGGGCGAGGACGTGTTCATCCCGCTGGAGTGGATCATCGGCGGCCGCGAAATGGCCGGCGCCGGTTGGCGAATGCTCGTGGAGTGCCTGTCGGTGGGAAGGGCGATCTCGCTGCCGGCGCTGGGCGCCTCCGCCAGCCAGATGGCGTACCGCACCACCGGCGCGTACGCGCGCATCCGCCGCCAGTTCAACCTCTCCGTGGGCCAGTTCGAGGGCGTGCAGGAGGCCATGGCGCGTATCGGCGGCGGCACCTACACCCTGGAGGCGGCGCGGCGGCTCACCGCCAGCGCTGGCGATATGGGGGTCAAGCCGTCGGTGGTCTCCGCCATCGCCAAGTACCACATGACCGAGTGGATGCGCCGGATCATCGACGACGCGATGGATATCCACGGCGGCCGCGGCATCATCTACGGGCCGCGCAACTACCTCGGCTATGCCTACCAGGCGACACCGGTGGCGATCACCGTCGAGGGCGCGAACATCCTCACCCGAAGCATGATGATCTTCGGCCAGGGTGCGATCCGCTGCCATCCTTATGTCCTCGAGGAGATGACCGCCGCCCAGAACGACGACCTGACGTCCTTTGACCGGGCGCTGTTTGGGCACATCGGCTATTCCCTGAGCCGCGGCACGCGCGCGCTGCTGCTCGGGCTTACCGGGGCACGCCTGGCGCGGGCGCCGGAGGGCGGGCCGCTCGCCGGCCGCTACCGCGCGCTCACCCGGATGAGCTCGGCGCTGGCATTCGTCTCGGATGTCGCGATGGGCGTGCTCGGCGGCGAGCTCAAGCGCCGCGAGAGCCTGTCCGCGCGCCTCGGCGACGTGCTGAGCCAGCTCTACCTCGCCTCCGCCGTGCTCAAGTTCCACCGTGACGGCGGCAGCGATCCGGACGAGCTGGACCACGTGTGCTGGGCGGTGGACCACGCCCTCGCGGAGATGACCCGGGCGTTCGACGAGTTCCTGGCCAACTTCCCGAACCGGGGCATCGCGCGGGTCCTGCGCTGGGTGGTGTTCCCGCTCGGGCGGCCGTACCGCGCCCCCGCGGACGCCCTCGGGCGGGCCGTGGCCGAGCGCATGATGGCGCCCGGCGGGGTTCGCGACCGGATCACCAACCTGGTCTATATCGGCGGTCCGAACGACGCCGTCGGCCGCGTGGAACACACCTTCGGGCTGCTGCAGGAGGCGGAGCCGCACTACGTGCGCTTCCGCAAGGCGGTCGCCCGCGGTGAGGTGGGCGGGCACACCTTCGACGAGCAGATCGCCAACGCCGTGGAGGCGGGCGTGCTGGATACGGATACGGCGGCGCTGGTGAGCGACTACGAGCGTGCCCGCGCCGATACCGTGCGCACCGACGCGTTCCCGGCGGAGGCGCTGACGCCGCGCAGCGTGCTGGAGGCGCGTGCCGGACACGGCCGGGACGTGGCCTGACCGAAACGAGCAGAGGAGAGAACAGATGAGCGAGGCGATTTCGGTGCGGCGGGCGGCGGTGCTCGGCGCCGGGGTCATGGGCGCGCAGATCGCGGCCCACCTGGCCAACGCCGGCATCCCGACGGTGCTCTTCGAGCTCGCCGGCGATGGCGACGACCGGCGCTCCGGGGCGCGCGAGGCCATCCGCCGGCTCGGGAACCTGCAGCCGGCCCCGCTGGCGAGTCCGGCGTACGCCGAGCGCATCCGGCCCGCGAACTACGAGGACGACCTGGCCGCGCTCGCGGACTGCGACCTCGTCATCGAGGCGGTGGCAGAGCGGCTGGACGTCAAGCTGGACCTGTTCCGCCGCGTTGCCCCGCACCTGCCGGCGGGGGCGGTGGTCGGCAGCAACACCTCGGGACTGTCCGTGGAGGCGCTGGCCGAGGCTCTGCCGGAGGCGCTGCACGGGCGTTTCTGCGGCATCCATTTCTTCAATCCGCCGCGCTACATGCACCTCGTGGAGCTCATCCCCACGGCACGGACCGAGCCGGCGGTGGTGGACGGCCTGGAGGCATTCCTGACCACGGCCCTCGGCAAGGGCGTGATCCGCGGGCGTGACACCCCGAACTTCGTCGGCAACCGGATCGGCGTGTTTGCGGTGGTCGCGGCCATGGCCCATGCCGAGCGCCTGGGGTTAGCGCCGGACGTGGTGGACGCGCTGACCGGTCCGGCGATCGGCCGGCCCAGGAGCGCGACCTTCCGCACCGCCGACCTCGTGGGCCTGGACACCCTGCGGCACGTGGTCGAGGGCAATGTGCCACGGCTGCAGGATGACCCGTGGGTGGATTACCTCCGCCTGCCCGACTGGATGGTACGGCTCATCGAGGCGGGGGCCCTCGGGCGCAAGGCCGGCGCGGGCGTCTACCGCAAGGGCCGCGAGGGCATCGAGGTCGTGGATTCGGTGCAGGGTGACTATCGCACGGCTTCGGGGGAGATCGACCCGGCGGTGAGCGAGATCCTCGCCGAGAGCGACCCGGCCGCGCGGCTGCGTGCGCTGCGCGCCTCGGAACACCCCCAGGCCGAGTTCCTGTGGGCGATCCACCGCGACACCTTCCATTACGCCGCCCACCTGCTGGGCACCATCGCCGACAATGCCCGCGATGTGGACCTCGCCATCCGCTGGGGGTTCGCCTGGCAGCAGGGGCCGTTCGAGACCTGGCAGGCCGCCGGCTGGCAGGAGACGGCGGAGGCCATCGACGCCGACCGCGAGGCGGGCCGGACCCTGGCGGACGTCCCCCTGCCGGACTGGGTGTTCGCCATCGAGGCCGCACACACGCCGGCCGGGGCCTGGTCGCCCGGGGCCGGCGATTACCGTCCGCCCTCCGGCCTGGCGGTCTACCGCCGCCAGTATTTCCCGCCGGCGCTGCTGGGCGGGCCGCATCCGCCCCGGGGCGAGACCGTGCTGGATCATCCGGGGGTGCGGCTGTGGCATCTCGAGGGTGACGTCGGCATGCTCAGCTTCCGCGGCCCGAAGCACGCGGTGGGCCGGGACGTGCTCGACGGCGTGATGGAGGCCGTCGAGGCCGCGGAGGGACGTTACGACGCCCTCGTGCTGTGGCAGCCCTCGGCCCCGTTCTCCGTTGGCGCCAACCTCAAGGAGGTGAGCGGGGCGCTGGAGGCCGGCGACTTCGACACCCTGGAGCGGATGGTCCGGCGCTTCCAGCAGGCCACCGCCCGGGTGCGCGATGCCTCGATACCGGTGGTCGCAGGCGCCCGGGGCATGGCCCTCGGGGGCGGCTGCGAGTTCCTCATGCACTGTGACCACGTGGTCGCCGCGCTGGAGAGCTACGTCGGACTGGTCGAGGCGGGCGTCGGCCTGATCCCCGCGGGGGGAGGCTGCCGGGCGCTGGCGCGCCACGCGGCGGCCACGGCGGTGGACGGCGATCCCTTTCCGGCGATCCAGCGGCGCTTCGAGACCGTGGCACGTGCGGAAGTGGCGGCGAGTGCCGTCGAGGCCGTGGACTACGGGTTCCTGCCGGCGCACACCACCGTCGTGCCTCATGAGGACGAGGTGCTTCATGTCGCCATACAGCACGCCCGGGCACTCGCTGCCGGCGCCTACCGCCCGCCGTTGGTGCCGCCGGTTCGGGTCGCCGGGCGCGACGGGTTGGCGACGCTGGAGGCCATGATTGTGAACCTCCGTGACGGCGGCTTCATCTCCGGACACGACGCCCGGGTCGCGCACCTCGCAGCACGGGCGCTCACCGGCGGCGAGGTGGACACCGGCTCGAGCGTCGACGACTCGTGGCTGCTGGAGCTGGAGGTGGACGGCTTCATGACGCTGCTCAGGAGCGAGGCCACCCAGGCGCGGATCGCGCACATGCTCCGCACCGGCAAGCCGCTGCGCAACTGAACGAACCGACAACCGCCTGGACGTCGCCGGCGACGGCGGCACGGGGAGGGGAACCGTCAATGAGTGAAATGCAGGACGCCTATATCGTCGCCGCGGTGCGCACCCCGGTGGGGCGGGCGCCCCGGGGCGCGCTCAGCGGCACGCGCCCGGACGACCTCCTGGCCCATGTGCTCCGCGGGGCCGTGGATGCGGTGCCGGAGCTGGCGCCGGAGGGCATCGAGGACGTCATCGCCGGCTGCGCCATGCCCGAAGGGAGCCAGGGACTCAACGTCGCGCGGATCGCCGCGCTGCTCGCGGGGCTGCCGAAGAGCGTGCCCGGGGTGACGGTCAACCGCTTCTGTGCCTCCGGGCTCGAGAGCATCGCCCAGGCCGCCGGGCGCATCCGCAGCGGCGAGGCGGACTGCATTCTCGCCGCCGGCACGGAGAGCATGAGCGCCATCCCCTGGATGGGTCACCGGCCGTCGCTGAACCCGACGATCTTCGAACGCGACGAGGACGTGGGCATCGCGTACGGGATGGGCCTGACCGCTGAACGGGTCGCGGAGCGCTACGGCGTCAGCCGGGAGGACCAGGACGCCTTCGCACTTGAGAGTCATCGCAGGGCGGTCACGGCCATCGACGGCGGCGCCTTCGCCGACGAGATCCTGCCGGTGACCGCGCGCAGCTACGCCCCGGCGGCGGAAGGGGCGAGCGTGCGCATCAGCGAGCGCGCGGTGGCGACGGACGAAGGCCCGCGGCGTGACACCGACGCGGCCCGGCTCGCGAAGCTGCGCCCGGTGTTCGCCGCGCGGGGCTCGGTGACCGCGGGCAACAGCTCCCAGACCAGTGACGGTGCCGGGGCGGTGGTGGTGATGAGCGGCCGCCGGGTACGCGAGCTGGGCATTACCCCGATGGCCCGTTTCGCGGGCTACCGCGTGGTGGGTGTGCCCCCGGAGATCATGGGCATCGGTCCGGTCGAGGCGATCCCGGCGGCCCTGCGCGCCGCGGGCATCGGCCGGGACGATCTCGGCTGGATCGAGCTCAACGAGGCGTTCGCCGCGCAGAGCCTGGCGGTGATGCGCGAGCTGGAGCTGGATCCGGCCCGGGTCAATCCGCTGGGCGGCGCCATTGCCCTGGGGCACCCCCTGGGTGCCACCGGTGCCGTCCGAACCGCCACCCTGCTGCACGGGCTGCGCCGGCAGGGATTGCGCTACGGCATGGTCACCATGTGCGTGGGCACCGGCATGGGCGCAGCGGGGGTGTTCGAGCGATGCTGACTACCACGATCAGAGGGTGCCGTGCCGCGGCACTGGTGCTCGCGGGCGTTCTGCTGGCGGGGCCGGCGACGGCCGCGGAGCTCGCCGGCGTGCACATGCCGGAGCGCATGGAGGTGGACGGGGAGAGCCTCTCCCTCAATGGCCTCGGCCTGCGCGAGAAGTTCTTCTTCGACATCTATGTCGGCGGGCTCTACCTGCCCGAGACCACCGGCAGGGCGGACGACGTGCTCTCGCTGGACGGTCCCCGGCGGGTGGTGTTGCACCTGGTCTACGATCACGTCTCCCGGGAGAAGCTGGTGGAGGCCTGGAACGACGGTTTCGAGGACAACCTCTCAGAGGACCGCCGCAAGGCCCTGGCGGAGCGGATCGAGGCGTTCAACGAGCTGTTCGGCGACGCCGAGGCCGGGGATGAGATCGCCATCGATTACCTGCCGGGGCAGGGCACGCGGGTGGTGTACAACGGCAAGGTCACCGGGACCGTACCGGGCCGTGCCCTCGCGCGGGCATGGCTGGCGATCTTCGTCGGTGCCCACCCGGCGGACGAGGACGTCAAATCGGGCATGCTCGGCGGCTGATCCCGCCGCGCTGCCCGACCGGCTCACTCCCCGGCGGGGGCGAAGCGCTCGACGAACGCCTGCGGTGCGCGGGCGATGCGCCGCTCGCCGTAGTCGAAGAACACGATCCCCGTCTTCGCCCGCGCGATCTCATGGCCGTCCCCGGCGTGCTCCAGGCGGTAGAGGATATCGCAGCCGTAGCGGTTGAAGTCATCCAGCGCGACGTGGATGCGCAGCGGGTCGTTGGCGAAGGCCTCGGCACGGAAGACGACCACGGCGTCGGCGACGATGATCCCCAGCCCTTCGATGTCGCTCTCGGAGTAGCCGTGATGGCGCAGCAGCGCCGCGCGGGCCTCCTGGGCGTAGACCAGGACCATTTCGTTGCCCATGTGGCCGCCGAAGTTCAGGTCCGTGACACGCACGTCCAGCTCGTGGCAGAAGGCGAAGCGTTCCGGCAGCGGCAGCTTGAGGCGGGCCATCAGTGGGTCTCCCCCGGGGCCCCGCCGCGGGTGTGTTCTTCCATGGCCGCGGCCAGTGTGTCCATGGACACGGCGCCGGGGAAGGCCCGGTCGCCGACGATCAGGGTGGGCACGCCGGTGAGTCCGGTGCTGCGGGCCGCCTCCACGTCCTCCAGCAGGCCCGCAAGGGCCTGGCGGTCGTCCACCGGCATCAGGCAGTCGCCGACGTCATGATCCGCCGCTATCGATTCGAGCACGGCCGTCTCGCCGATGTTGCGGCCGTCGACGAAGTAGGCATGGAAGAGGGCGTTGTGCAGTGCCAGAAAACGCCCGGGCCGGCGTTGAAGCACTGTGCGTGCCAGCAGCAGGGCCTGGCGGGAGTTGGTGGTGAAGGTACGCTCGGCCATGGGCAGGCCGTCCGCCTCGAGCATTGCCGTGAGCGCCTCGTTCATCCGCCGCCACTGTTCCGGTGGATAGCCGAGCTCGGAGACCGGCCGCCCGCCGGCGGGGCTGTCCGGGTGGATCTCGACGAAGCGGTACTCCACCGCCACCGGGTAGCGCTGCGTGATCCGCTGCAGGCGATGGGCGCCCACGTAGCAGAACGGGCAGATGTAGTCGAAATAGAAGACCACCGGGATGCGGTGATCCTCGCCGCCGGTAGCGCTGCCGTTAGTCGCCGCCACGGTTTCAGGGCACCCGGTTGATGCCGTTGAGCGCCGCCACGCGGTACGCCTCGGCCATCGTCGGGTAGTTGAACGTGGTGTTGATGAAATACATCAGCGTGTTCGCCTCGCCGGGCTGGGCCATGATCGCCTGGCCGATGTGCACGATCTCGGAGGCCTGGTCGCCGAAGCAGTGGATGCCGAGGATCTCCAGTGTCTCCACGTGGAAGAGGATCTTGAGCATGCCGACCGTCTGTCCGGAGATCTGCGCCCGGGCGAGGTCCTTGAAGAAGGCGTGACCGACCTCGTAGGGGATCTTCGCCTCGGTGAGCTCGCGCTCGCTGCGGCCCACGGAGCTGATCTCCGGGATGGTGTAGATCCCGGTGGGGGTGTCCTGGGCGAGGCGGTAATCGCACTCGCCGAAGATGATGTGATGGGCGACGTAGCGGCCCTGGTCGTAGGCGGCGCTGGCGAGGCTCGGGTAGCCGATCACGTCGCCGACGGCATAGATATGCGGCTGCTCGGTCTGGAAATCCTCGTTGACCTCCACCTGGCCACGGCCGTTGGGCTGGACCCCGAGGGCCTCCAGGCCCATGCGATCGGTGTTACCCGTGCGCCCGTTCGCCCAGAGCAGGATGTCGCTCTTGATGCGCTTGCCCGACTGGGTCTCCAGGATGACGTGATCGTCCCCCGGGACGACCCGGGCATACTCCTCGCGGTGACGGATGAGCACGCCGAGCTCGCGGAGGTGGTAGGAGAGGGCGTCGGAGATCTCGTCGTCGAGGAAGGCGAGCATGCGCTCGCGGGTGTTGATGAGATCCACCTTCACGCCGAGACCGCGGAAGATCGAGGCGTACTCGCTGCCCACCACGCCGGCACCGTAGATGGTGATGGTATGCGGCGTATGGTCCAGGGAGAGGATCTGATCGCTGTCGAATACCCGCGGGTGGGTGAAGTCCACGTCCGCCGGATTGTACGGGCGCGAGCCGGTGGCGAGGATGAAGTGATCGGCGGTGAGGCGTGTGATCCGGTTGTTGGCGCCCTCGACCTCCAGGGTGTGCTCGTCGGCGAAACGCGCCGTGCCGCGGAACACCGGCACCTCGTTACGGCTGTAGAAGCTCGTGCGCAGCCCCACCTGCTGGTCGATGACCCGCTCGGCGGTGCGCATCACCGTGGGGAAGGAGAAGTGTCGCGGCTCGCTGACCTCGCGGAAGAGCGGGCTGTTGTTGAACTCCATCATCCGGCGGACGTTGTGGCGCAGCGCCTTGGAGGGGATGGTGCCCCAGTGGGTGCAGCCGCCGCCGACCTCGCTGTGGCGCTCGACCACCGCCACGCGCTTGTCCGCCTTGGCGAGTTTCATCGCCGCGCCCTCGCCGCCGGGGCCGCTGCCGATGACGATGGTATGGAAGTGCTTGCCGCTCATATGGACCGTCCCGCTGATCGAGTGCATGGCGCATCGGGCCCGGGCCGTCCATGGCTCGGCGGCCGGGCCGAAGCGGGCATTATAGCCGGGCGGGCCGTCCGGGTCGAAACGGCCGGCCGCGGCCGCCGCTCCGCCGACCGCGCGTCGGAGCTATCGTGGAAACGCTTTCCATAAAATTGCCGGTGCCCGTCAGCGGCGGTAGACTGAGGGCAGCGACGGGGTCGGTCGTGGGCTTGTGCCGTCCCCCGTCACAACGCCCTGACCATCACGGGAGAGACAGTCGATGAGCGAACGTATCGAAGCGGCGGGCCTGAAGGTCGCCCGCCCCCTCCACGAGCTGCTGGAAAACGAGATCGTGCCGGGCACCGGGGTCGACGCCGCGTCGGTCTGGCGGGCCCTGGCGGACATCGTCGCCGACCTGGGGCCGCGCAACCGGGAGCTGCTTGCCCGCCGCGACGAGATCCAGGCGCGGATCGACGCCTGGCACCGGGAGCACAACGGCGCCTTCGACGCCGCGGCGTACCGGGCCTTCCTCGAGGAGATCGGCTACCTCCTGCCCGAGGGCGGGGACTTCCAGGTCAGCACGGAAAACGTCGACCCGGAGATCGCCGAGGTCGCCGGCCCGCAGCTCGTGGTCCCGGTGAGCAACCCGCGCTACGCCCTCAACGCCGCGAACGCCCGCTGGGGCAGCCTCTACGACGCGCTCTACGGCAGCGATATCATCCCCGAGGACGATGGCGCCGAGAAGGGGAGCAGCTACAACCCGGTGCGTGGCAGGAAGGTGATGAGCCACGCTTCGGCCTATCTCGACGAGATCGCGCCGCTCGCGCGTGGCAGCCACGCAGACGTCGCCGGCTTCGGCCTGAGCCCGGACGGCGCCGAGCTCGTCGTCACCCTCGGCGATGGCAGCGAGACGGGCCTGCGGGATCCGGCCCAGTTCGCCGGCTATACCGGCGGCCAGCCCCTGACCGGCGTCCTGCTGGCCAACAACGGCCTGCACGCCGAGATCCAGATCGACCCCGAGCACCCCGTCGGCCGCGACCATCCCGCCGGCGTCAAGGACGTGCTCATGGAGGCGGCGGTCAGCACCATCCAGGACTGCGAGGACTCCGTCGCCGCGGTGGACGGCGAGGACAAGACCAACGTCTACCGTAACTGGCTGGGCCTGATGAAGGGCACGCTCGAGCACGTCTTCGACAAGGGCGGCCGCCAGGTCACGCGCCGGCTCAACCCGGACCGCCGCTACCAGCGGCCGGACGGCGGCGAGCTCACCCTGCAGGGGCGCAGCCTGATGCTGGTGCGCAACGTCGGCCACCTCATGACCACGCCCGCGGTGCTCGACGCCAGTGGCGAGGAGATCCCCGAGGGCATGCTGGATGCCCTGTTCACCGCCCTGATCGCGGTGCACGACCTCAAGGGCAACGGCTCGGTGCGCAACTCCCGCGCCGGCAGCGTCTACATCGTCAAGCCCAAGATGCACGGCCCGGAAGAGGTCGCCTTCGCCTGTGAGCTGTTCAACCGCGTCGAGGATGCGCTGGGGCTGGCGCGCAACACCCTCAAGATCGGCGTCATGGACGAGGAGCGGCGCACCACGCTCAACCTCAAGGCCTGCATCCGCGAGGCCCGCGAGCGCCTCATCTTCATCAACACCGGTTTCCTCGACCGCACCGGCGACGAGATCCACACGGACATGGAAGCCGGTCCGATGATCCGCAAGGGCGAGATGAAGTCCTCGCGCTGGCTCAATGCCTATGAGGACTGGAACGTGGACGTGGGTCTCGCCTGCGGCCTGCGCGGCCACGCCCAGATCGGCAAGGGCATGTGGGCGATGCCGGACCTGATGGCGGACATGATGGAGGCGAAGATCGGCCATCCCCGCGCCGGCGCCAACTGTGCCTGGGTGCCGTCGCCCACGGCCGCGACCCTGCACGCCATCCATTACCACCAGGTGGAGGTGATGGCCCGCCAGGGCGAGCTCGCCGGCCAGCGCCGGGCCGGGCTGGACGACCTGCTCACCATCCCGGTGGCGGAGAACGCGGACTGGAGCGCGGAGGAGATCCAGCAGGAGCTCGACAACAACGCCCAGGGCGTGCTCGGTTACGTGGTCCGCTGGATCGATCAGGGCATCGGTTGCTCGAAGGTCCCGAACATCCATGACGTTGCCCTCATGGAGGACCGGGCGACCCTGCGCATCTCCAGCCAGCACATGGCGAACTGGCTCTACCACGGCGTCGTCACCGAGGAGCAGGTGATGGCCACCATGAAGCGCATGGCCGAGGTGGTGGACCGCCAGAACGCGGGCGATCCCAACTACGAGCCCATGGCGCCGGGCTATGACGGGGTGGCGTTCAAGGCCGCCTGCGACCTGGTGTTCAAGGGTCGCGAGCAGCCCAACGGCTACACCGAGCCGGTACTCCACGCCCGCCGCCGCGAGCGCAAGGCCCGCGGCTGAGCCCCGGCCTGCCGCCGGTCCGGATCACTCCGGTGCCGGCGGCAGGCCGTCGCCCACCGGCTGCGGCAGCGGCCGGGGGCGGCGATCCTCGTCGATGGCAACGAAGGTGAAGGTGGCCTCGGTCACCTGCGTCGCCGATTCGGAGAAACGGTCCCGTCGCCACGCCTCCACGGCGATGGTCAGCGAGGTGCGCCCGGTGCGCAGCAGCTCCGCGTAGAGGCTGACCTCGTCACCCACGTGCACGGGGGCGATCAGGCTCATGGCATCCACCGCCGCGGTGGCGACACGGCCGCGCGCGGCGCGGGTCGCCACGCTGGAGGCAGCCAGGTCCATCTGCGACATCAGCCAGCCGCCGAATATGTCCCCGGAGGGGTTGGTGTCGGCGGGCATGGCGATGGTGCGGATCTGCGGCTCGCGTGCAGGCGGGCCGGGTCGTCGGGTATCGGGCATCTCGTCTCCTTGATTGCGGTTGGCCGTTGCGGCCGTGGATTGCATTTTCACGACGTGGTGGACATATTGGCACGGGCGCGGTCGGCAATGCCGGGGGACAATCCGGGGTGCCGCCCGTATCCACTATTGCATTTCATGGGGGGAGAGCATGCGTTTGAAAGCGCCGATCATCGTCGCCTGTCTGGCGGGCCTGTTGCTCGCCGGGGGCAGTGCGGGTGCCGCGGACTACAAGTCCGAGTATACCGTTTCGACCGTCCTGCCCACCCCGTTCCCCTGGGGCGAGGCCGCCGAGCGCTGGGTGAAGCTCGTCGAGGAGCGCAGTGACGGGCGTATCAATCTCAAGGTCTATCCGGGGGCGCAGCTCGTCTCGGGGAACCAGACCAAGGAGTTCGCGGCCCTGCGCAGCGGGCTGATCGACTTCGCGGTCGGTTCCACCATCAACTGGTCGCCCCAGGTCAGCGAGCTCAACGTCTTCTCCCTGCCGTTCCTGATGCCGGATTATGCCGCCATCGACGCGCTGACCCAGGGCGAGGTGGGGGAGCGCATCTTCGAGGCCATCGAGCGTCAGGGCGTCGTGCCATTGGCCTGGGGCGAGAACGGTTTCCGCGAGCTCACCAATTCCGTGCGGCCCGTGACCCATCCGGACGACCTGGAGGGGATGAAGATCCGCGTCGTGGGCTCGCCGCTGTTCCAGGACACCTTCGAGGCCCTGGGCGCGAACCCGACCCAGATGAGCTGGGCGGACGCCAAGCCGGCGCTGGCCACCGGCGCGGTCGACGGTCAGGAGAACCCGCTGTCGGTGATCCAGATCGCGAAGATGTGGGAGGTGGGCCAGGAGTATCTCACCCGCTGGCATTACATGGCGGATCCGTTGATCTTCGCCGCGAGCCGTGGCACCTGGGAGAGCCTGCCCGAGAAGGACCGCCGGATCATCCGCGAGGCGGCCATCGACGCCGGGCAGTGGGAGATCGAGCGTTCCCGGGCCAGCGTGGAGGAGCGTCTTGCCGCGCTGCGGGAGCAGGGTATCGAGGTCACCGAGCTGACCGACGCCCAGCGCGAGGCCTTCCGCAAGGCCACCGCCAGCGTCTACGAGACCTGGGCGCCGCGGATCGGCGAGGACCTCGTGGAGACCGCGAAGGAGGCCGTCGCCAACCGCGACGCCGAGTGAGCGGCCCGCGGGCCGCACGAAGCCGGGGGCCGGTGCCCCCGGGTGATCCAACCGGATGCCGGGCCGCCCGAGGGTGCCCCGGTGTCCGTCGTTCGGGGACCCGGAATGCCTGAGCCGGACAACGACCGTCGTGATCGTCCGCGCGTGCCGCTGGCCGTCGAGGAGGCGGCGGCCGCGGCGGCCATGGCGATCATCTGCCTCATCAGCCTCGCCAACGTGGTGGTTCGCTATGCCACGGACGCCTCCTTCGCCTTCACAGAGGAGGTCTCGGTGTTCCTGCTGGTGTTCATGGCCTTCTTCGGCTCGGCGGTGGCCTTCGCGCGCGACGAGCACATCCGCATCGGGTTCTTCCAGCAGCGCCTGCCCCGGCCGCTTCGCTGGGCGGCCACGGTGGCGACCTTCCTCGCGACCCTGACGGTGCTCGGGCTGATCATCTACTACGGCACCGGCTTCGCCTACGACGAGTGGCGCTGGCAGTCCTCGTCCCCGGGGCTCGGCGTGCCCAACTGGATCTACAGCGTCTGGCTGCCCCTGGGGGCGCTGGTCGTGCTGCTGCGGGTAGTGGGGCGCTTCCTGCGCCAGCTCCGCGGCGGGAGGCCGGACTGATGCTGCCGACGCCGGACGTCATGCTCTTCCTCGTGCTGGCGGCGCTGATCGTGATCGGCTCGCCCATCGCCATCGCGCTGGCGCTCGCCGGTGCGGTGGGGATCGTCATGGGACTGCCCGCGCAGATGCTCGGCACCCTTGGGACGAACACCTATAACGCCATCGCCAAGTACCCGCTGGTGGCGATCCCGCTGTTCGTGCTCACCGGCACCATCTTCGAGCGCGCCGGTGTCGCCGCCAACCTGGTGCGCTTCGCCCGCGCGCTGATCGGTCCGCGTCCCGGCGGGCTGGCGGTGGTGGCGACCCTGGTGTGCCTGATCATGGGCGGGATGTCGGGCTCCGGGCCGGCGGACGCCGCCGCGGTGGCGATGGTAATGGTGCCGAGCATGACCCGGGCCGGCTATCCGCGGGCCTTCAGTGCCACCGTGATCGCCGCCTCGGCGTCCACGGCGATCCTCATCCCGCCGTCCGTGGCGCTGATCCTGTATTCGATCCTGGTCCCCGGTGTGGACCTGCGGGCGCTGTTCGCCGCGGGCGTTTTCCCGGGCCTTCTGGCGGGGTTGGCGGTGGTGGTCCCGGCGATCTGGCTGGCGCGGCGTAACGGCTTCGAGCGGCGCGACGCCGAGGAGCGGCCGCCGCTGCGGGAGAGCTTCATCGGGGCGCTGCCGGCCCTGTTTGCCCCGGTGATCATCCTCGGGGGGCTGCGCAGCGGGCTGTTCACGCCGACGGAGGCCGCGGTGGTGGCGGTGGCGTACGGCGTGTTCATCGGCATGGTGGTCTACCGCAACCTGGACCTGCGGACCCTCTACCGGGCGCTGGTGGACTCCGCCGTGCTCTCGGCGGTGATCCTGCTGATCATCTCGCTGGCCGGGATCTTCGCCTGGGCGGGCAGCACGCTCGGGGCCTTCGACGACGTCGCGCACGCGATGCTATCCGTGTCGGACACGGGCTGGATCGTGCTCGCAATGGTGATGCTGCTGCTCCTCGTCGCGGGAATGGTGCTCGACGGGGTATCCATCTATCTCATCCTCATCCCCATGCTCATGCCGGTCATGCGCGCCTTCGACTGGAACGCCACCTGGTTCGGCATCCTCATGGCGATGACCATCGCGGTGGGGCAGTTCACGCCACCGGTGGCGGTGAACCTGATGGTGACCACCAAGGTCGCGGAGGTGCCCATGGAACGCACCCTGGGCTGGGCGGCCTGGATGGTGGCGGCGATGGTGATCGCACTGGCGCTGGTGATCGTCTTCCCGGGCGTCGCGCTGTGGCTGCCCGAGGCACTGGGCTACCGCGTATGAACGCGTTTGTCCGCATGAGCGAGCGCACACCGGGGCTGGCCGCGGCGGCGCGGGCGAGCCTGCCGGTGTTCTTCGGCTACGTGCCCCTGGGCATGGTCTTCGGTGTGCTCTTCGTCCAGCTCGGCTACGCCTGGTGGTATGCGACGCTGATGAGCATCGCGGTGTTCGCGGGCGCTGCGCAGTTCATGGCGGTGACGCTGCTTGCCGCGGGGGCCGGCGTCGGCGAGATCGCGGTGACTACGGTGGTGATCAACGCCCGCCACGCCTTCTACGGGCTGTCCCTCGGGCCGCGGCTGCCGCGTCGGGGCGTGACGCGCTGGTACCCGGTGTTCGCTCTGACCGACGAGACCTACTCCCTGCTCACGAGCATCCAGGCACCACCGGGGGCGGACCCGGCGCGATTCCGCGTGACTGTCGCCGCGCTGAACCAGTTCTGGTGGGTGCTCGGCACGAGCCTCGGGGCCTGGCTGGGCAGCGGGCTGGGCGGTGACGTCGCGGGCCTCGACTTCGCGCTCACCGCGCTGTTCGTGGTCCTGACCATCGAGCAGGCCATGACCGTGCGCGCCGTGCGGCCCTTCGTCATCGCCGCGGCCGCCGCCGCGGCCGGCTTCGTGTTCGGCGGACGGGACTACATGCTCATCGTCGCGCTGGCGTTCGTGACCGCGGTGCTGTTGGCCGATGGTTCCCGGGAGGCGGCATGAGTGGTGCGGACGGCTACCTACTGGCGGTGATCGCCGCGATGACGGTGGCGACGTTCTTCACCCGTGCGGCACCGTTCCTGGTGCTTGGGCGCTACATGGAGCATCCGCTGGTGCGCCACCTCGGGCGCTACCTGCCGCCGGCGGTGATGCTGCTGCTGGTGGTCTACGCGGTCCGCGACGTCGAGCCGCTCGCGCCGCCCTTCGGTCTCTACCATCTCGCCGCGATCGCGGTGACCGCGCTCTGCCACCTGCGCTGGCGCAACGCGCTGGTGAGCATCGCCGCGGGCACCGCGGTCTTCATGGTGCTCACCCGCCTCGCCCCCCTGGGGTGAGCGGGTCCGCCGGGAGCCAGCCGGCGCCGTAGTCCGCCCGGCGGAAGACCAGTCCGAGCCCGCCGGAGCGGGCGAGGGTGAACAGCAGGAAGGCGAACCACAGGCCGTGGTTGCCCCAGCCGCGGGTCAGCCACCACGCCGGAAGGTAGACCGCGATCACCGCCACCAGCATGGTGTCGCGCATCGCCCGGGCCCGGGTGGCGCCGATGAACAGCCCATCCAGGAGGTAGCTCCACACGGCGACCAGGGGCAGGGCGATGAGCCAGGGCAGGTAGTCGGCGGCGATAGCCCGCACCCGGGGGAGGTCGGTGAGCAGGGCGATGATCGCCTCACCCGCCATCGCGAAGGCGACGCTCGCCAGCACCGCACTCACCAGAGACCAGAGCGTGGCGGCGCGGACCACGGCGGCCAGCCGCCGGCGGCTGTCACGCCCGAGTGCCTCCCCGACCAGCGCCTCGGCGGCATGAGCGAAGCCATCCAGGGCGTAGGAAGTCAGCATCAGGAACTGCATGAGCACGGCATTGGCGGCGAGGATGTCGTCGCCGAACCGTGCCCCCTGGGCGTGGAAGAAGGCGATCGCAAAGAGCAGGCAGAGCGTGCGCACGAACAGCGCCGCGTTCACCCGCAGCAGCCGCAGATAACGTGCAGGCTCGGCGAGCCGTGCCGGTAGCAGTCGTCCGCCGAGGCGGCGCAGGTGCGCCGCGGCGAGGGCCAGTGCGGTCGCCAGGGCAAGGTAGTCGGCGATGACGCTGGCGAGGGCGACGCCGGCGACCGTCCAGCCGAGGCCGACGACCAGCCAGAGGTCCAGCACGATGTTGATCACGTTATTGACCAGCATCAGCACCAGGGTCACCCGGGTGCGTGCCAGCCCGAGGAACCAGCCGATGAGCACGTAGTTGGCGAGTACCGCGGGGGCACTGGCGATGCGCCAGGTGGCGTAGGTATTGGCCAGCCCGGTTACCGCCGGGCTGGCGTCGAAGAGGCTCAGCGCGGCGGGGACGACCCACGGAGCCAGGGCGATCAGGGCGGCGCCGATGGCAGCGGCGATGACCAGGCCCTGGGCGAGCAGCTCGCGTAGGGCGTCGGCGTCGTTGCGCCCGTGGGCCTGGGCGACGAAGCCGGTGGTGCCCATGCGCAGGAAGCCGAAGCCCCAGTAGAGGAAGCTGAACAGGGTCGCACCGAGGGTGACCGCGCCGAGGTAGTCGCTGTCCGGCAGATGGCCCATCACCGCCGTGTCCACCAGCCCCAGCAGCGGCACGGTGACGTTGGACAGGATCAGCGGCCAGGCGAGGGCGACCACCCGGGAGGATGCCTTTCGATTCAGCGTTTTTGCCTTTGTGCCCTGCATTCGCTATGTTCTCCGGGCGCCGGGACGCAGGCGCCGAGATCCGACACATACCGGAGGTAGACCGCCCCCATGCTTTCCCTCACCCCGGCCCAGCTGCGCCGTGCCCTGGCGGTGCTGGTGACCGCTCACATCCTGATCATCGCCGCCAGCAATTACCTGGTGCAGCTCCCGATCCAGGTCTGGGGTGTCCATACGACGTGGGGTGCATTCTCCTTCCCGTTCATATTCCTGGTCACGGACCTGACGGTGCGGGTGTTCGGCAAGGGGCCCGCGCGGCGGATCATCTTCATGGCAATGCTGCCGGCGCTGCTGGTGTCCTATGTCTTCGGCGCCGCCTTCCAGCAGGGGCAGTTCCAGGGCCTGGCAGGGCTCGTCGGGCTGAACGTGTTCGTCGCCCGTATCGCCATGGCGAGCTTCATGTCCTACGTGCTCGGCCAGATCCTCGACATACATGTCTTCGACCGCCTGCGCCAGCGCCGTTTCGCCTGGTGGGTGGCGCCGGCCTCGTCCACGGTGCTGGGCAACCTCGCCGACACGGTGGCGTTCTTTTCACTGGCGTTCTATGCCAGTCCGGACCCGTTCATGGCGGCGCACTGGACGGAGATCGCCGCCGTGGACTACACCACCAAGCTGGTGGTGAGCCTGGCGTTCTTCGTGCCGCTGTACGGGGTGGTACTGGCCGGGCTGCAGCGCTGGGTGCTCGGGCGCGAGGCGAGGGTGCGCGTCGCCGGCTGAGCGCCGGCGACACGGATCGGAATCACGGCCGTGCCGGGTACCAGACCAGGGGCTGGGCGGTGCGGCCGTGGTCGATCTCGAAATCGTGCCGGCGGTACCACTCCAGCAGGGCCTGCTGATCCAGTCCGGTATCGTCGTACGCCGTCGCCTGCCCGAGCAGGGTGACGTTGTAGCGCTCGCAGATCCCCTTGAGCAGCTCCAGCAGCCGGGTTGCCTCGCCTTCGCCGCGGTGGCCGGGATCGGTCTCGATGCGGCAGAGCACGAGGTAGTCGGATTCGGTGTCCACCGCGCCGATCGCATGCCCGATGCGGCGGTGGCGCAACCCCGTGTTGTCCTGCCCGATCGGCTCCGCCTCTTCCGTGGCGTCGAGCCAGGCCTCGAAGGCCGCGTTGATGTCTGCTACCGGCGCCATGCTGTGCATCATCCCCTGTGAACCCCGGACCGTTGTTGTTGCGCGGGGCGAAACGTACCACCCCGGCGACTGGAAGGCGAGCGGTGTCCGCGCGCCGTCGACGGGCGCGAATGGTACCATCGCCGTACAAGCCCTGCAGGGAAGGTGGCCAAGGTGAGGAATACCCCGCGGAACAGCGATCCCGTCCGCTGGCTGAGTGGTGATCATGCCGTATTCGAGGAGCTGCTGTGGCTCCACCAGGAGGCGCTTCTGGAGCGCCGCTGCGCTGTTGCGGTGGAGATATGGGATGCCTGGTTCGAGCGTCTGCGCGCGCATGCGCGGGCCGAGGAGGCGTGGCTGCTGCCGTGTCTCGAGAGCGCGGACTGGGAGACGCCGTGGCCCGCGCGGGTCTATCGGGCGGAGCACGCGCGGCTCCAGCAGCTCGCCGGCGCGCATCGTGCCGCCGTGGCGGAGCATGCCGCCGGCAACGGACCGGGGCGGCGTGAGGCACTCGGGCTGATCGCGGCGGCGCGGCGGGTGGCGGACATGAGCGCGCACCACGAGCAGCGCGAGGAGGAGGGTCTGTTCCCACTGCTGGAGGCCAACCTGCCGGCGAAGGCGTTACAGGCGCTGGGCGAGTCGGTGGCGGCGGAGCTGTCGGCGGCGCCGCTGCCGGCGGTGGCGGCGTTGCGCGGGCGGCTGGACTCGGCGGTCGCCGCCTCCGCCTGACGGCGCCCGTGGGGCGCCGCCGGCGGATGCGGCGCGTCAGTCCTCGTAGCGGCGGAATACCAGGGTGGCGTTGGTTCCGCCGAAGCCGAAGCTGTTGGACATCACCGTGTTGAGCGGCTGCTCGCGGTACTCCGAGACGATGGGCATGCCCTCGGCGTCCGGGTCCAGGTTCTCGATGTTGGCGGAGGCGGAGACGAACCCCTCCTTGAGCATCAGCAGCGAGTAGATCGCCTCCTGCACTCCCGCCGCACCGAGCGAGTGGCCGGTAAGCGACTTCGTCGAGCTCACTGCCGGCATCGACTCGCCGAAGACCTCGTGGATCGCCTGCAGCTCGGTGATATCCCCTGCCGGGGTGCTGGTGCCGTGGGCGTTGACGTAGTCCACCGGGCCTTCGGTGTGAGTGAGGGCCTCGCGCATGCAGCGCACCGCGCCCTCGCCGGAGGGTGCGACCATGTCGTAGCCGTCCGACGTCGCGCCATAGCCGACGAGCTCGGCGTAGATCGGCGCGCCGCGCTCCAGGGCGTGATCGAGGGCCTCGACCACCACCATGCCTGCGCCGCCGGCGATCACGAAGCCGTCACGATCCGCGTCGTAGGGGCGGGACGCCCGCTCGGGGGTGTCGTTGTACTTCGAGGACAGGGCGCCCATGGCGTCGAAGAGCATGGTCATCGACCAGTGCTCCTCCTCGCCGCCGCCGGCGAAGACGACGTCCTGGCGGCCGAGCTGAATCTGCTCCATGGCGGAACCGATGCAGTGGGCGCTGGTCGCGCAGGCCGAGGAGATGCTGTAGTTGACGCCACGGATGCCGAACGGCGTGGCCAGGCATGCGGAGACGGTGCTCGCCATGACCTTCGGCACGGCGAAGGCGCCGAGCTTGCGCACGCCACGCTCGCGCAGCGTGTCCGCGGCCTGGACGAGATTGGAGGTGGAACCGCCTCCCGAGCCCGCGATCAGACCGATGCGCGGATCGGAGATCTGCTCCGCGTCCAGGCCGGCGTCGCGCATGGCGTCCTCCATGGCGACATACGCATACCCCGCGGCGCCGCCCATGAAACGGCGCGGCTTGCGCGGGACGCGCTCGTCGAGGTCGATGTCGACCACGCCGGCGACCTGGCTGCGCAGACCGTACTCGGCATACGCGTCGCGGAAGCGGATGCCGCTGCGGCCCTCGCGCAGGGATCGGGTAACCGTTTCACGATCATTGCCGAGACAGGAGACGATGCCCAGTCCGGTGACGACGACTCGTCGCACGATACCTTCCTCGCTGTTTGCTCAACGCACCTACAGCGCGCTATCCGGGTCCATGAACAGGCCGACCTTGAGATCGGTGGCCCGGTAGATCTCCTCGCCGTCGGCGAGGACTCGGCCGTCCGCGATACCCATCGTCAGACGCCGCCGGATCAGGCGCTTGATGTCCAGTAAGTAGGTCACCTGCCGGTTACGGGGCAGGATCTGACCGGTGAATTTTACCTCGCCACAGCCGAGCGCGCGCCCCTTGCCCTGGCCGCCGGTCCAGCCCAGGTAGAAGCCGAGGAGCTGCCAGAGGGCGTCGAGCCCGAGGCAGCCCGGCATCACCGGGTCGCCGGGGAAGTGGCAGTGGAAGAACCACAGGTCCGGATGGACGTCGAGCTCGGCCTGGACCTCGCCCTTGCCGTACGCCCCGCCTTCGGAGGATATCCTGCTGATGCGGTCGAACATGAGCATGTTCGGCACCGGCAGCTGCGGGTTGCCCGGACCGAAGAGCTTGCCGTGGCCGCACTCGAGCAGCTCCTCGTAGCTGTAACTGGGTTGTCCTGTCATGCGTCTCCCAACCGTATCCACTGGGGGAACCGGATCGCGCCGCGGGCGGTCCGGCCGATGGCCCTGGCAGGTCCCTGCCCGGTGTTGCGGCGGTGCCGCCTTGACGGGGGTGGTTGCCGGCGTCTAGAAAGAGGTCTAGTAATTTCGCGCTAACCCTACTGTGAGACCCGCGGCGAGGCAAGACACGATCGCGCCGTGATGACGTCGGCACATCCCTGGCCGGCGATTATCCGGTAGAATGATTGATCCTGGCTATCGACTTCCGCGCCCGCGTCGATTATACAAGCCACCACAGGCGCGTTATCCTTCGCGCGTTTTTTCAGTTCCCCTGGAGGCATTGATGAGCGAAAACATCGTCAGCATCACCGACGGCAACTTCGAGGACGAGGTTCTCAAGGCCGATGGCCCGGTCCTGGTGGACTTCTGGGCCGAGTGGTGCGGCCCCTGCAAGATGATCGCCCCCGTGCTCGAGCAGGTCGCCGAGGAGTATGCGGGCAAGCTCAAGGTCTGCAAGCTCAACATCGACGACAATCCGGAGACCGCGCCCAAGTACGGCGTGCGTGGCATCCCCACGCTGATGGTCTTCCGCAGCGGCGATGTCGCGGATACCAAGGTCGGCGCCCTGAGCAAGGCGCAGCTGACCCAGTTCGTTGACGCCAACGTCTAGAGACAGCCCGTCGCACCAAACCGCGTCAGGGCAGAGGGAGTGTCGGCGCCGGGGCCCCGTCCCGGCCTGTATGTGATGACGTCCCCGGCCCGACGGGCCGGCTCCCGGTAACCTGACGGTCTGGTTAGACCCCGCCTCCACCGGGTCTGCGGGTGCCGCCCGGCACCCGCAGACCGGGCTCATCCCCGGCCACGACCCGTGTCCGTGGCCGCCGCCTTCTCCGACCCCAGCCATTCCCCGACCTGTGCGGCGATACCGTCCGCGTCCAGGCCCAGCCGCGAGAGCAGGGTGGCCGGGTCGCCGTGATCGGTGAATCGGTCCGGCAGGCCGATGTGGCGGCAGACGGCCGTCTCCCCGGCGGCGTCCAGCGCCTCGGCCACCGCGCTGCCGGCGCCGCCGGCGATCACGTTCTCCTCCACGGTCACCAGAAGCTCGTGCGTGGCGGCGGCCTTCAGCACCGCGTCTTCATCCACCGGCTTGACGAAACGCATGTTGATCACCGTGGCGTCCAGTCGCTCGGCGGCCGCCAGGGCAGGCGCGAGCATGCTGCCGAATGCGAGCAGGACGACGCGGTGGCCGTTCCGGCGCGGCTCTGCACGGCCGATGGGCAGGGCCTGCATCTCCGGGGAGACCGTGACCCCGGGGCCCGTTCCCCGGGGGTAGCGGACCGCCGCGGGACCGTCGTGCCGGTAGCCCGTGTAGAGCATCTGTCGGCACTCGTTCTCGTCCGCGGGGGCCATCACCACGAGGTTGGGGATGCAGCGCAGGTACGAGAGGTCGAAGCTGCCGTTATGGGTCGGTCCGTCCGCGCCCACCAGGCCGGCACGATCGAGGGCGAGGAGTACTGGCAGCTCCTGGAGGGCGATGTCGTGGATGAGCTGGTCGTAGCCGCGCTGCAGGAACGTCGAGTAGATCGCGAGCACCGGGCGCTCGCCCTCGCAGGCGAGGCCGGCGGCGAGGGTGACGCTGTGCTGCTCGGCGATCCCGACGTCCAGGTAGCGCCCGGGGAAGCGCCGGGCGAACTCCACCAGGCCGGAGCCCTCGCGCATGGCCGGGGTGATGCCCCAGACCCGGCTGTCGCGCTCGGCGATATCGCACAGCCACTCCCCGAATACCTGGGTATAGCTCGGCCGGCCGCCGCCACTGCCGCCGGTCAGCCCCTCGGCGGGATCGAACGCCTTCACGCCGTGGTAGGCGATGGGATCCTCCTCGGCCAGGGCGTAGCCCTTGCCCTTGCGGGTGACCACGTGCAGGAGCAGTGGTCCGGGCGTGGTGCGCAGACGGCGCAGCACCGGGAGCAGGGCCGAGAGGTCGTGGCCGTCCACCGGCCCGAAGTACTGGAAGCCGAGCTCCTCGAAGAAGGTCCCGGGCACGACCATGCCCTTGGCATGGGCCTCGGCGCGCCTGGCGAACTCGCGCATCGCCGGGGGCATGTGCTCGAGAACGCGCTTGCTCTCGCGACGGAGGTTGCCGTAGAGGCCGCCGGCGAGCAGCCGCGCGAAGGTACGCGAGAGCGCGCCGACGTTCTCGGAGATGGACATCTCGTTGTCGTTGAGTATCACGAGCATGTCCGGGCGGGCGTCGCCGGCGTGGTTCAGCGCCTCGAAGGCCTGGCCCGCGGTCATGCCGCCATCGCCGATCACCGCGCAGACCCGCCGGCCGTCGCCGCGGGCGCGGGCCGCGAGCGCCATGCCGATCGCCGCACTGAGTGAGGTGCTGGAGTGACCGACGCCGAAGGTATCGTAGGGGCTCTCGTCGCGCTTGGGAAAGCCGGCGAGGCCGTCGGTCTTGCGCACGGTGCCGATGCGCTCGCGCCGCCCGGTGAGGATCTTGTGGGGATAGCACTGGTGGCCGACGTCCCAGACGAGCCGGTCCTCCGGGGTCTGGTAGACGTAGTGCAGGGCGATGGTCAGCTCCACGACCCCGAGGCCGGCGGCGAGGTGGCCGCCGGAGCGGGCCACGCTGTGGAGCAGAAAGTCCCGCAGCTCGCGGGCGAGCGCGGGGAGCTCGCCGGCGGACAGGGCGCGCAGGGCCTCGGGGGAGTCGATGCCTTCGAGCAGGGGGTAGTCTCCGGGTGTCATGATGTCCCTGGTCAGTCCGTGTCGTCGTCGAGGTCCTCGACGATGAAGTCCTCGAGATCGTAGGGCGGCGCTACCGCCTGTTCGCCGACCACCCGGCCGCGCACGGACATGCCCGCGCGATGTACCGTCTCCGGGTCGCCGGAGACCAGTGGGTGCCACCACGCCAGCCCGCGACCCTCGGCCACACGGCGGTAGGCGCAGCTCTTCGGCAGCCAGCCGAAGCGCTCCACCCGCTCCGGGGTGAGGGTGATGCAGTCCGGCACGTGGCGGTGGCGATGCGCATAGTCGCTGCACAGCGCGGTGCGGGTGTCGAGCAGCCGGCAGGCCAGCTCGGTGAAGTGGTAGTCGCCGTCCTCGTCCTCGAGCTTGTGAACGCAGCACTTGCCGCAGCCGTCGCACAGGGCCTCCCACTCGGGCGCGGAGAGCTCGTCGAGGCGCTTGCGCTCCCAGAACGGGCGTTCGGCGGCGCCGGAAAAGCTGCCAGTCATGCGCGGGTCGTCCTCGTCGTCGGCGCGGTGTTTCCGGGGCTCGGTGCGGATCCGCCGGGTCATGTATAATCGCGGCGCTTTGACGATGCCACACTCCAACGCCCGAGCGCACGGAACCCCATGAGCGAGTTTCTCCAGGAGGTCGCCCGGCGGCGCACCTTCGCGATTATCTCACACCCGGACGCGGGTAAGACCACCGTCACCGAAAAGCTCCTTCTCTACGGCGGCGCGATCCAGATCGCCGGGACCGTGAAGGGGCGCAAGTCCGATCGCCATGCCACCTCCGACTGGATGGAGCTGGAGAAGCAGCGCGGTATCTCGGTGACCTCCTCGGTGATGCAGTTCCCGTACAAGGAGCGGATCGTCAACCTGCTCGATACCCCCGGGCACGAGGACTTCTCCGAGGACACCTACCGCACGCTTACCGCGGTGGACTCGGCGCTGATGGTCATCGATGCGGCCAAGGGCGTCGAGGAGCGCACGATCAAGCTCATGGACGTCTGCCGGTTGCGTAGCACGCCGATCATGACCTTCATGAACAAGCTCGATCGCGAGGGGCGCGACCCGATGTCGCTCATGGACGAGGTCGAGGAGGTGCTGCGTATCCGCTGCGCCCCGGTGACCTGGCCCATCGGCATGGGCAAGGGCTTCAAGGGCGTGTTCCACCTCCTCGATGACCGCGTGCACCTGTTCAGCGCCACCCACGAGGGGCGGATCAACGAGGGCGAGACCATCGAGGGCCTGGACAACCCGCGCCTCGACGAGGTGCTCGGCGACGACGCCGGGACCCTGCGCGAGGAGGTCGAGCTGATCCGCGAGGCCAGCAATCCCTTCGACGTCGAGGCCTACCGCCGCGGCGAGCTCACGCCGGTGTTCTTCGGCTCGGCGATCAACAACTTCGGCGTGCGCGAGCTCCTCGACCGCTTCGTTGAGGACGCCCCCTCGCCCCAGCCCCGGGAGACGGAAACCCGCGAGGTGGCCGCCGAGGAGGAGACGTTCTCCGGGTTCGTGTTCAAGATCCAGGCCAACATGGACCCGAACCACCGTGACCGCATCGCCTTCCTGCGGGTGTGCTCCGGGGTCTACGAGAAGGGTGCCAAGGTCCATCACGTGCGCATCGGCAAGGACGTGAAGATCGCCAACGCCATCACCTTCATGGCCTCGGACCGGGACAACATCGCCAATGCCTATCCCGGCGACATCATCGGGCTGCACAACCATGGCACCATCCAGATCGGCGATACCTTCACCGCCGGCGAGAAGCTCAAGTTCACCGGCATCCCGAACTTCGCCCCGGAGCTCTTCCGCCGGGCGGTTCTGCGCGACCCCATGCGCATGAAGGCGCTGCAGAAGGGACTGGTCGAGCTCTGCGAGGAGGGGGCCTCGCAGCTGTTCCGGCCGCTGCAGGGCAACGACCTGATCGTCGGCGCCGTGGGCGTGCTCCAGTTCGACGTGGTCGCCTTCCGGCTGAAGAACGAGTACGGCGTGGAGTGCAGCTTCGAGCCGGTGAACGTGGCGACCGCCCGCTGGGTGGACAGCGACGATTCGAAGCGCCTGGAGGAGTTCCGCGAGCGCAATGTCGCGAACCTCGCCGAGGACGTCGCCGGCAACCTCACTTATATCGCCCCTTCCCGGGTGAACCTTCAGCTCACCGAGGAACGCTGGCCGGAGATCGGCTTTCACGCCACGCGGGAGCACTGAGTGCCCCCGCGGTGTCGGGGGCGTCAGTTGAGGGCGCTGCTGTCGGTCACGTTCACGCCGGCGTCGGCCAGGGCCTGGCGTACGCCGTCGTCGTTGGCCGGGTCCACCGGCCGGGTGAGATCCCACAGCAGGTAGGTGTTGAAGCCCAAGGCCACGGCATCCTCCGCGGTCCATTTCACGCAGAAGTCCCGGGCCAGCCCGCAGACGAACACGTCCGTGACCCCGCGCTCGCGCAGGTAACCGGCCAGCCCCGTGGGCGGGCGCTCGCCCTGGGCGTCGACGTTGTTGCGGAAGCCGCTGTAGCTGTCCACCGCCGGGTCCTCGCCCTTGCGGACGATCACCGACGCGCGCTCCCAGGGCAGGCCGTCGTGGAGCGCCGCGCCCGCGGTGCCCTGTACGCAGTGGTCCGGCCAGAGGACCTGCTCGTGGCCGTAGAGCTCGATGATGTCGAAGGGCTGACGGCCCTCGTGGCTGCTGGCGAAGGAGATATGCCCCGCGGGATGCCAGTCCTGGGTGGCCGCGATCTGGCCGAAGTCGCTGTCGCGCATGATTGTGGCGACACCGTCCAGGATCTCCGAGCCACCCTTGGTGGCGAGGGCGCCGCCCTCCATGAAGTCCGGCTGCATGTCGACCACGATCAGGGCGGAACGCTCCCGGTCGACCCGGACAGGCTGTTGTGCTGCCATGCTCACCTCCGGTTCTCTACCGGAGATGGATGGAGGCGCCGCGCCGGGGAGACAACCCCGCACGGCGCCGTCGCGGCACTCAGGAGAAGCGTCCGACCCCGGCGTCCTCGAGGGTGTCGCGGATCTCGTCCATGATCGCCGGGTCGTCGATGGTGGAGGGCACGGGGACGTCGTCCTCCTGGGCAAGGCTGCGGATGGTCTTGCGCAGGATCTTGCCTGAACGGGTCTTGGGCAGTCGCGGGACGACCATCACCCGGCGCAGGGCGGCCACGGCGCCGATCTCCTCGCGCACCCGGGCGACCAGGGCGGCCTCGACCGCCTCCGGGGTCATGTCGACGCCGTCCTTGAGCACCACGAAGCCCACCGGCACCTGTCCCTTGAGCTCGTCGGGCAGGCCCACCACGGCACACTCAGCGACCGCCTCGTAGCCGCCGATGACCTCCTCCATGGCGCCGGTGGAGAGGCGGTGACCGGAGACGTTGATGACGTCGTCGGTGCGGCCCATCACGAACAGGTAGCCGTCCTCGTCGAGATAGCCACCGTCACCGGAGAGGTAATGGCCGTGGAAGGTGCTCAGGTAGCTGCGCTCGAAGCGCTCGTCGTCATTCCACAACGTCGGCAGCGTCCCCGGGGGCAGCGGCAGCTGCACGACGATGTTGCCGATCTGCCCGGCGGCGGCGGGTTCGCCGTCGTCGTCGAGGACGCGCACGCGGTAGCCGGGGGCGGGCACGGTGGCGGAGCCCGGCTTGATTGGCAGCCGCTCGACGCCGATGGGGTTGGCCGCGATGGCCCAGCCGGTCTCGGTCTGCCACCAGTGGTCGATGATCGGGCAATCCAGGTGCTCGTCGAGCCATTCGTAGGTGGGTGGGTCCAGGCGCTCGCCGGCCACGAACACGTTGGCGAGTCCGGAGAGGTCGTAGCGCTGCTTGTGCCTGGCCTCCGGGTCCTCCTTCTTGATCGCGCGGAAGGCGGTGGGGGCCGTGAAGAAGGTCTTTACGCCGTGCTCGGCGATCACCCGCCAGAACGCCCCGGCGTCGGGGGTGCGCACCGGCTTGCCCTCGTAGACGATGGTCGTGCAGCCGCGGATCAGCGGGGCGTAGACGATATAGGAGTGGCCCACGACCCAGCCCACGTCGGAGGCCGCCCAGTAGACCTCGCCGGGATGGGTGTCGTAGACGACGTCCATGCTGTAGTTCATGGCCACGGCATGGCCGCCGTTGTCCCTCACCACCCCCTTGGGTTTACCGGTGGTGCCGGAGGTGTAGAGGATGTAGAGCGGGTCGGTGGCGGCCACGGATACCGGATCGACGGGGGAGGCGCTTTCCATGAGCTCGAACCAGTCGTGGTCGCGCCCGGGCTCCAGCGCCGCCTCCGCCTGCTCCCGCGGCACGATCACGGTGTGTGCCGGCGGGTGGGCGGCGATCTCCAGTGCCCGGTCGACCAGGGGCTTGTAGGGGATGACCCGGTCGAACTCGATGCCGCAGCCCGCTGATACCACCACCTTGGGCCGGGCGTCGTCGATGCGCACCGCCAGCTCGTGGGGGGAGAAGCCGCCGAAGACGACCGAGTGGATCGCGCCGAGCCGCGCGCAGGCGAGCATGGCGATGAGGGTCTCCGGGATCATCGGCATGTAGATCACGACCCGGTCGCCGTGCTCCACGCCGAGCCCCCGCAGGGCGCCGGCGAAGCGGGCGACCTGATCCTGGAGCTCGGTGAAGCTGATGTGCCGCTGGGTGCCGGTGGCCGGCGAGTCGTGGATGATCGCGGTCTGCTCGCCGGCACCGCGCTGGACGTGGCGATCCACGGCGAGGTGGCAGGTATTCAGGCGGCCGTCCGGGAACCAGCGGTAGTGGCCGCGCTCGTCGCGGCCGAGGATGGTCTGCGGGAATTCATACCAGTCGATCTCGCGGGCGCGCTCTCGCCAGAAGCCTTCCGGGTCGTCGACGGACTGACGATAGACGTCCTGATAGCGTCTCATGATGCTCTCCTCCCTGCCTTGTGCTGGCCGGTTGTGCTGTCTCTTCCCGGTAGCGCCCGCGCGCACCCCGCCGGGGGCAATGCCGCCTCCGGTGAGGGGTTTGTTATTGCAGCATAGATGGCCGCGACGGGGGATTGAATAAGTCAATTCACGTCCCGCGCCAGCATTGCCGCGCGGTCCGGGGCGTCATCCGGCGGCGTGTCCGGGCGCACGTCCGTGTGCCGTTCCGGCCGTCGTCAAGGGCGTGTCAGGGCGGCGTCGGTGAGCCGCCGTGTCAGCGCAGCGGCTGTGGCCGCTCGATGGCGTAGCCCTGGAGATAGTCCGCGTCGATCTCGCGGAGCCGGTCGAAGAGGTCGATGCGCTCGACGCCCGCGGCGATGATCCGGCGCCCGAGGAGGTGGGCCATCTCGGTGACGGTCTGGGTCATCGCCTGATCGGCGCGGTCGAGATCGATGCGCTCGATCACCTGGGGGTCGAGCTTTAACAGGTCCACCGGGAGCAGCCGCATGAAATCGTAGCCGGCGAGGGTGGTGCCGAAGGCGTCGATGCACAGCTCCACGCCAAGGCCGTGGGCACGGTCGAGGAAACGCACCACGCGTTCGAGCTGGCCGGCCGCGGTGGCCTCGCTGATCTCGAGGCAGACCCGGGCGTTGCCGTCGCGTTCCCGCCCGGCGGAGAGGCGGGAGAGGGTATCGAGGACGGTGTCGTCATCCACGCTTGCCGCGGCGATGTTCACGTGGACCACCGTATCGCGTCCATCCCGCGCCGCCAGGCGCCGGGCAAGGGCCATGCCGTGACGGATCATTGTGCTGTCGAGCTGGGGCATGCGCCCGCGCTGGCGGGCGACACCGAGGAACTCCCCGGGCAGCAGCCGCTGTTCGCCGCCACGGTCGTAGAGGGCGGGGAACAGCTCGTAGCGCTGCTCGCGCTGACGCTCGCCGTCCCGTGGCTGGATGCGCTGGGCGCGCAGGGAGAGCGAGTCGGCCTGGATGGCGTCGTCGATGAGCCGGCAGAGATAGTCCTGGTCCACCGGGGACTCGTGGCTCGGTGCGGGCACGAGTGCGCTGGCCTCGTTGTCCCGGGCGCGGGCGCACGCCTCGCCGAGGCGCTCGAGGAGCCGGTCCGGGATGCTGTTGTCAGTGTCGAAGACGGTGACCACGGCGGCGACGCGCCAGGGGGTGTCGGCCAGCTCGCCGCGGATGCGTCCGGGCAGCGCACTGACGCTGCGGCGCAGGCGCTCGGTGAGCAGCTCCGCGGCCTCGGTGTCGGCGACGTCGATCACCGCGGCGAACTCGTCGCCGCTGACCCGGGCGACGATGCCGTGGGCGCCGGCGGCACGGCGGATCAGGTGCGCGGCGCGCCGCAGCAGCCGGTCGCCGGTCACGCGCCCGGCGCGCTCGTTGATGGCATTGAGGTCGCGCAGCGCGATCTGCACCACCGCGTAGCGGCGGCCGGCGCCGTAGTGCGCGAGCTGCTCCAAGGCCCGCGCGAAGGTCTTGCGGTTGTAGGCTTCGGTGAGCGGGTCGCGTGTCGCCCGGCGGATCAGGGTGTCATGGGCCTGCACCAGCGTCTCGCGCCACTGGCGTTCGGTGAAGGGGGCCTCGTCGAGGTCGTCGACCACGCGGCAGCCGTCGCGCAGGGTGTTGGCGACCTCGTCCAGCCCCAGCTCCCGGGTGGTGTGTCCATCGCGCGCCAGGAAAACGAACCGGCGGCGGTGCGTGTCCATCCAGCGCAGCTGGAGCGGCTCGCCCTCGCGCGCGGGGACCAGCCAGTCGCCGATGCCGAGCAGGCGCGCCCGTGCCTGCCACAGGCCCGGGCGTTCCGGGGGGCCGTGGGGACGCGGTGGTGCGTCGGTGTAGTCGATCGCCGGCTCCGGGGACTCGCCGCGGCACACGGCGAGCACCGCCGACTCGATGGCGTCCAGAGTGTCCGCCAGCCCCGGCGTGAGGCGCGAGAACTGGCGGAGCTGGAAGCGTGCGTACTCGACCACCCGCTCGGCATCGCGGATCGGGCCCGGTGCCTCGTCGTCGTGTCCCAGTCCGGCGAGCAGCCGGTCGATCACGGCCACGCAGCGCCGCCAGGTATCGTGCTCGCCACCGAAGCGCAGCCGCACGAGCACCAGCAGGTTCCGCCAGCCGTCCGTCATCAGCTGTGAGAGCAGCTGTGGTACGCGATGCCCGTCGATACGCTCCGCGAGGACAGCGTCGACGGCCTCACGGGCCTGCTCCAGCCGGTCCCGGCCTGCGAGCTGGCTGTCAATCCGCTCGATCTGCTGGGCGCGCTCGCGCAGTGGTTCCGCCGCTGCCTCGGCGACCCGTCGTGCGGCGTCGTCCACCATCGTCGCTTCGCCCCGTTCCAGTGCCGGGCGAACGAGCGCGTCCACGGTCTGGCGCAGGCCGAGGGCGTTGCGTTCCGGGAGGACGTTCATGGCCACCCCGGCGCGCTCCATGGCATCGATAAGCCGGTTGACCGGGCTGGTGCCGCCGGCGAGGAAGGCGCCACTGTCGATCTGTTCCTGACGGGCGGCGGCGGCGAGCTCGTCGGCCCAGTCACGGACGTAATCCGGGGTGGCGCGGTCGGCACGGATCTGGCGGAACCAGCGATCCACTGCGGCGAGGTTCTGGCGCTGGTCCACCGAGGCCGGGCGCGTCGCGGCAGGAGTCGGTCCCGCGATGCCGGTGTCGCCGTCGGCCGGGGCGGCCGCGGGGCCGTGGTCGCCGGCACTATCAGAGGGGCCGGCCCCGCCGGTGTCGTTGGCCAGGGTCTCGAGCTCCCGGGCAACACTGGTGAGCGCGGCGGTGGTGACCCGCTCGCCGTCGTGGCCGCCACCCGCCGCGGCCGTCGGGTGCGGTTCCGTGACCTCCGTCGCGCGGCCGGTCGCCACCCCGTGGCCGGTAATGCGGGAGCGGCCGCGTTTGCCGGCGGAGCGGGCGTTGTCGTCGGACAGGGCCCGTCCGCCGCCGAGCATCCGGATCTCCGGACGCTCCTTCTCGGCGTCGGGCAGCAGCCCGGCCTCGCGGAACTCGGCGTTGATGCGCTCGTAGAAACGTGGCAGGGCGCTGAAGACCTTCTGGCCGAACACCTCGTAGATGGTATGGACGGCGATCGACGGTACGCGGTCGAGGCCCAGGGTCTCGCTGAGGGCGCGGGTCAGGCCCTCCGGCGAGACCGGGTTGGTCGAATCGTCCAGGGAGGCGTCCAGGGCGTAATTCAGGCGGCGATTGAGCGCGCGCAGCGCATTCCGGTTGCGTCGCTCGGCGTCGCCGACGAGCTCGGAGCGGCGCAGCCAGTCGTCGAATTCCTGCTCGTCGACCAGTGACAGCTCACCGGGTGTCGGGTCGTGCTCGGGCTCCTCGTCGATCTCGCCGCTGCCCTCGCTGAGGTGGTCGACACCGTCGAGGACATGACGCAGGAAGGTTGTGGGCAGTGTCTCGCGCTGGCGACGAACGATCTGGAAGGTCTTGAAGACGCTCGTCTGCTCCTGTGTCGTGGCCACGGTGCGCGAGCGGTTGAACAGCTCGTCCACCACGTCGGAGGCGAAGGTCGGGATGGTTTCGTTGCATAGCCATTCGGCGTGGCGCCGGCAGACCTCGTGGACCCAGCGGACCCGGGCGTTCGCGCCGCTGCGCGGTGCCGGCGATTCCGGCCGCGGCGGTGCGCCGGCGCCCGCGACGGACTGGAGGGTGCCGACCAGCTCCGGCTGGGGGCTCTCGAACGCCAGGCCGACCCCGGCCGGGGTGCTGCGGGCGATGCGCGCGGCGATTTCGCGGGTCTCGCCGGCGACGGGATCGTAGAAACACACGTGGCGGTGATCGTCGATCGTCAGCGACGCGGCTGCGCCCGAATCGTCGACGGCGGCGAATACGCCGCCGACGCAGACGTCCTGCAGGGTCACGGCGACCCGGTTCTGCCCCTGATCGACAATCTCCGCCGGCCACTGGACCGGGTGTCTCTGGTATGCCCGACGCTCACGGCTCATGGTTCTGCCTTGTCTGCCGCGTGAGTGGATGCCCCGCGCGTCCCCCTCGACGCGCCCGGCGCGGATCAGTTCATGCCGGCCGGCGTCTCGCCGCGCGCGGCGCGGTGGAGCGCGGCGAGGATGTCCTCGCGCGCGATGATGCCGACCAGCCGCTCCTCGTCGAGGACCGGGAAGGCCTTGTTGCGCATTTCCACCATGCGCTGGAGCACCCGTGTCAGGGGCAGCTCCGGCGGGACCCACAGCGGGTCCCGGGTCATGCCGTCCGCCACCGGACGGCACATGATTTCCTCGTAGGGCGGCATCATGTGCGCGGTGTCGAAACGGAAGGCGGCGAGCAGGTCGAGCTTGGTGATCACGCCGCAGAGCGTGCCACCGTCGTCGACCACAGGAATGCTGTTGAAGTCGTACTGCGCGAACAGGGCATCCAGTGCGGACAGCGGCTGGTCCGGGGCGATGGTGATTACGTCACGCACCATGACGTGATGCACCTTGTAATCGAGGAACGGATACATGGTGGCCACCTCCTGCTAGCCGTGTGCCGCTGCACCGGCCGTGCCGGTGCCCTGCCTGTGCGCCGGTGGGCGATCCCGGCCCGGGCGCGGGCGCACGCCGTGTTGCCCGCATCCGCGGGCGTAAGGGTCGTGCGCGGCCGCGCGCCGTCGCCGTGCGCCCGTGTCATGGGCCGGGCAGGCAGGCCGGTGTCTCCCTGGCCCGACAACATACCGCATCACACGGCGTTTTGCCCGGGATCGCACAAAAAACCGGACGTTCCCGTCCGGCGGTACGCCTACTGCGCGCGCAGCGGCGTCAGCTCCAGGGTCACGCGGCGGTTCTGCTGACGGCCCTGCTCGGTGTCGTTGCTGGCGATCGGGTAGTCCTCACCGTAGCCTCGGGCGATGATCCGCTGACTGTTGATGCCACGGTTACGGAGGTAGTCCGCCACGGTCTGTGCCCGCCGCTCCGAGAGGCGCTGGTTGTAGTCCGCCGGACCGGTGCTGTCGGTATGGCCGGCGACGTTGATCACGGTCTTCTCGTATTCCTTGAGCACGAGCGAGACGGAGTCGAGGACGTCGAAGAACTGCGAGCGCAGGTCGGCACTGTCCGTGGCGAAGGTGACGTTGCCGGGCATGTTGAGGATGATGCGGTCCCCTTTGCGGGTGACGCTCACACCGGAGTTGCGCAGGCGCTGGCGCAGCTCCGCCTCCTGGCGGTCCATGTAGTTGCCGATTGCCGCCCCGGAGAGGCCGCCGATCCCGGCGCCGATGAGCGCGTGCTGCCGGCGCTCGGTGGCATCATCGCCGGTGGCCAGTCCCACCACGGCGCCGGCGACCGCCCCCACAGCGGCGCCGGTGGTGGTATTGCTGGTCTGCGGCTCGCCGGTGTATGGATCGGTGGTCTGGCAGCCGGCGAGCAGGGTGGCGGTCAGCAGTGCGAAGGCACCGGCTCTCATGGAAACGGAACGCATGGGTAGGTTCTCCCGTTCTGGTTGTCGAGGCGTGGCGGGCGTCGCCCGCCCGGACCTCTGGTATACTGTTTTTTGCGATGCAGCAAAAGCGCCGCCACGCCACAAGCGCGGCCGGCCCCTTGCGTGCGCATCGTCCGCACCAACACAGCGGGTATGCAACGTGAACGACGAATCGAACACCATCGACGGCCAGCCCGTCGTCATTCGGCGACTGCTCTGGCAGGAGCGCGGCGCGCTGGCCGCGCACCTGGAGCGACTCTCGGAGACCGATCGCTATCTGCGCTTCGGTGGCCGTGTCAACGATGCCTCTCTCATCGAATACGCCAACCGCAGCGACTGGCTGCAGCGCACCGTCTTCGGCGCCTTCGTCGGCGGTGATCTGCGTGCCGCCGGCGAGTGCCAGATCCTCGCCCGGGACTGGCCCCGGCAGGCCGAGCTGGCCTTCAGTGTCGAGGCGCCGGTGCAGGGCCGGGGCATTGGCACGCAGCTGTTCCAGCGCCTGATCACCTTCGCGCGCAACCGCCGGATCCGGCGTGTCTATCTCACGACGCTGCGCCACAACCGGCCTATGCGCCAGATCGCGCGGAAGTTCGGTATGACCCTGTGCAGCTGCGAGGACGAGGTGGAGGGGCGTATGGAGCTGATCGCACCCACGCCGGTATCGTTCTGGGACGAGGCGCTGGAAGAGGGCGGGGCCTGGTTCTGGACCGCGTGGAACGAGGCGGTGAGCGCCGGTATGCGGGAAGCAGGATCACGCTGACGGCGGTGGCCGGCGCACCGGGGAGTATCCCGGCGCGCCGGCCACCGGCTTATGCCGCTTCCATGTCTGCCGAATAGCTGCCGCGGCGGGCCTCGCCGTTGAGCCGGGCGCGCTGGTAGAAGGCCTGCTGGGCGGCCCCGATGCGGTCGCTGTGGCCGCGCCAGGCCTGCTGTGCGGGCTCCTGGAGGGCCCGGCCGTAGGAGAACGTCAGTGACCAGGGGCTGGCACCCCCGGCGGCGTTGATGGCGTTGAGGTTGGCGGTCGCCTCTGCCGGGGTCTGGCCGCCGGAGAGGAAGGCGATCGCCGGTACCGCCGCCGGCACCGTCCGCCTCAGCACCTGCAGGGTGTGCTCGGCCACGGCCTCGGGCGCCAGGCGCTCGCGCTCCTTGCCAGGCAGGATCATGTTGGGCTTGAGCACCATGTGCTCGAGGCTCACGCCGTAGCGGTAGAGCGCGTCGAAGACGCTACGGTGCACCCACTCGGTGATCGCCGCGCAGCGCTCCACGCCGTGATCGCCGTCCATGAGGACCTCCGGCTCCACGATCGGCACCATGCCGGCGGCCTGCACGAGTGCGGCGTAGCGGGCCATGACCTCGGCGTTGGCCGATACCGCCAGCGGTGTCGGGTTGTGTCCGCCGATGGTGTAGGTGTTGCGCCACTTGGTGAAGCGCGCGCCCTGTTCACGGAAGCCGGCGAGGCGCTCGGGCAGGCCGTCCAGGCCCTGGGTGATCTTGTCGCCGGGGGCGTTGACCAGATCGATGGTGCCCTTGTCGACCTTGATCCCGGGGACGATCCCCGAGGCCTCGCAGACCTCCGGCAGGGTGCGGCCGTCGTCGGCGCGCTGGCCGAGGGTCTCCTCGAAGAAGATCACTCCCCCGATGTAGTCCTCCACCCCCGGGGTGGACACCAGCAGGGAGCGGTAGGTGCGCCGGTTCTCCTCGGTGGATTCCACGTCGATGGCCTTGAAGCGCTTGGCGATGGTGCCGAAGCTCTCGTCCGCGGCAAGGATGCCCTTGCCGGGTGCGGCCATGCGCTCGATGGTCTCAGCGAGCTCGGTGTAGTCGGTCATGGGGACTCCAACCTCCGGGGTCTGGACGGGCGCGGGCGCGGCGGGCGCCCGCGGCAGTGTTTAAAGGTCTTTCGCGCTCGCTTATGGTACGACGGGTACCGGGCGCACCGGAAAACCGGTCGCCCGCGCGCACGGGCCGTATATCCTAATCAACGCGGGCCCGGGCGGCCACCGTCATCACAGGAGGAGAGAGCGATGCTCGCGAGCGCGTCCAGCTACGAGGCGCAGTGCCGGGCATTCCGCTGGCGGATACCGGCGGAATACAACATCGGTGTCGATGTGCTTGATCGCCACGCCGATGCCACCCCGCAGCACACGGCCATCATCCACGACCTCGGCGACGGCGGCGCCGAGCACTGGAGCTTCGAGCGCCTGCGCGCGGATTCCAACCGGCTTGCCAATGCCTTCGCCGGGCTCGGTCTGCAGCGCGGTGACCGGGTCGGCCTGCTGCTCTCCCAGCGCCCGGAGACGGTGGTCGCCCACACCGCCGTCTACCGTCTCGGCGGTATCGCGGTCCCGCTGTTCACCCTGTTCGGCCCCGACGCGCTGGCCTACCGCCTCGGCGACTGCGGGGCGCGGGTGCTGGTGACGGACGCCGCCTGTGCCGAGACGGTGGCGGCGCTGCGCGAGCGGCTGCCGGCACTGGAGACGGTGATCGTCGTCGGCGGCGACGCGCCGGCGGGGATGCACGCCTGGCGGACGCTGCTCGACGGGGCCTCGGCGGCGTTCACTCCGGTGACCACCCGGGCCGAGGATCCGGCGGTGATCATCTACACCTCGGGCACCACCGGCCAGCCCAAGGGGGCGCTTCACGCCCACCGGGTGCTGCTCGGCCATCTGCCGGGGGTGGAGCAGCCCCACGAGGGCTTCCCCCAGCCCGGGGACTGTTTCTGGACGCCGGCGGACTGGGCCTGGATCGGCGGCTTGCTGGACGTGCTGCTGCCCTCGCTGCACCACGGGGTACCGGTGGTCGCCCACCGGGCGCGGCGTTTCGACCCGGAGGCGGCCTTCGCCCTGATCGCCCGCCATGGGGTGCGCAATGCCTTCCTGCCGCCCACCGCGCTCAAGCTCATGCGCCAGGTCCCCGACGCCGCCGAGCGTTTCGGCCGGCACCTGCGCTCGGTGGGCAGCGGTGGCGAGAGCCTCGGTTCGGAGCTGCTGGACTGGGGCCGGGAGACCCTGGGGGTGACGATCAACGAGTTCTACGGCCAGACCGAGTGCAACCTCATAGTCGCCAACCGGGCGGGGCTGATGCCGTTGCGCCCGGGGTCCATGGGGCGCGCCGTGCCGGGCCACCGGGTGGCGGTGATCGACGAGGCGGGCAACGAGCTGCCCGCGGGGGAGGTGGGGGCGATCGCCGTGCACGCCCCGGACCCGGTGATGTTCCTCGGCTATTGGAACCGGTCCGAGGCCACCACGGAGAAGTTCCGCGGCGAGTGGCTGGTCACCGGCGACACCGGCTGCGTGGACGAGGACGGCTACTTCCGTTTCGTCGGCCGGGACGACGACGTCATCACCTCCGCGGGCTACCGCATCGGTCCAGGGGAGGTGGAGGATTGCCTGATGCACCATCCCTCTGTGGCGATGGCGGCGGTGGTGGGCAGCCCGGACCCGCTGCGCACCCAGGTGGTGAAGGCGTTTGTCGTGCCCGCCGAGGGGGTGACCGGCGACGAGGCGCTGGCAGAGTCGATCCGGCAGTTCGTGCGCGAGCGCCTCGCCGCCCACGAGTATCCGCGGGAGGTGGAGTTCGTCGCCGAGCTGCCCATGACCACCACCGGCAAGATCATCCGCCGGGAGCTGCGCGAGCGCGAGCAGCGGCGCAAGGGCGGCGGCTGAGGCGCGTGCACCGGTGCAGCCGGGGGCGCTATGATGCGCGCACCATATACGTCCCGCTGCCTGGAGTACCGATGCTACAACGTGACACCAGTCTGCCTCCGGCGGTCTTCGCGCTGCTGGTCGTGAACGCGCTCGTGTTCGGCGCCGAGCAGCTCATCGGCATGACGGCGGCGGATCAGCTCGCTCTCTGGCCCCTGGGTACGCCGGACGTCGCGCGCACCGCCACCGGGCTGATGCGCGTGCCGGACTTCGCGGTCTGGCAGCTGGTGACGTACGGCTTCCTCCACGGCGGGCTGTTCCACCTGTTCGTCAATATGTTCGCGCTGTGGATGTTCGGCACGCCCATCGAGCGGACCCTGGGCACGCGGGCGTTCACGAGCTACTACTTCGTCTGCCTCGTCGGTGCCGGGCTGATCCAGCTCGTGGTCGCGACCATGGCCGCCGGCAACGGCATGATCTATCCCACCGTCGGCGCCTCCGGCGCGGTGTTCGGCATCCTGCTGGCCTTCGGCATGTTCTTCCCCAACCAGCAGGTCATCCTCATCTTCCCGCCCATCCCCATGAAGGCGAAGTACTTCGTCATCCTCTACGGCGCCTTCGAGCTCTTCGCGGGGGTGACCAACACCTTCTCCGGCGTGGCCCACTTCGCGCATCTCGGCGGCATGGCCTTCGGATTCGTCATGATCCTCTACTGGCGGGGCCGGCTGCCGATCAAGCCGCGCCGCCGCCTCAACCTCTAGGGCAACGCCCCGGGCTCACAGCAGCTCGGCCTGGGCGTCGGCGACCACGGCGCGGAAGCGCCGTTCGTGGGCGAGCAGCCAGCGCTTGCGCTCCAGTCCGCCGCCGTAGCCGGTCAGGCTGCCGTCCGCGCCGATCACCCGGTGGCAGGGGATGATCACGGCGATGGGGTTGCGGTTGTTCGCCAGTCCCACCGCACGGGCCGCCCCCGGCGTGCCCAGGCGCCGGGCGACGTCGCCGTAGCTCGCCGTTTCGCCGTAGGGAATCGCCAGCAGCGCGTCCCATACCCGGCGCTGGAACGCCGTGCCCGCCGGGGCAAGCGCCAGGTCGAAGCCCTCGCGGTCGCCGGCGAAGTAGGCGTTGAGCTGGGCCCGGACCTCGGTGAAGGCGGTGTCGTCACGCTGCCAGCCCGCCGCCGGGTCCGGGCGCGGATCGCCGGGATCGCGCAGGTCCAGGTGTGTGAGCGCGTATCCGTCGCCAGCGAGCAGGAGCTCGCCGATGGGGCTGTCCATCAGGGTGTAGCGCAGGGTCATGGTCCTTATCCTCCGCTGGCGCTTCGGTGCCAGAGATGCATGGCGGCGTAGGCGCGCCACGGGCGCCACGCCAGGGTGCCGGCGCGGACGTCGGCGGGACGCTCCGCGCCGACCGCGCGGCGCAGGGCGAGGTCGCTCTCGGGGAAGGCGTCCGGGTCCGCCAGCGCCCGCATGGCGACGTACTGGCTGGTCCACGGACCGATCCCGGGGATCGCGGTGAGCGCCGCGGTGGTTGCCTCCAGGGTGGCGGTGGGGGCGAGGGAGACGGCATCGTCGGCCACGGCCCGGGCAAGGGCCTGGATCGTGCCGGCGCGCCGGCTCGGCAGGCCGCAGTCGATGATCGACTGCAGCGGCGCCTCGGCAAGGGTCCGGGGCGTGGGGAAGAGCCGGTTCAGGTCCGGCCACGGCGTCCCTGTCGGTGCGCCGAAGCGCTCGATGAGCCGGGTGAAGACCGTGGTCGCCGCCCGTACCGCGATCTGCTGGCCGATCACCGTGCGCACCGCGATCTCGAAGCCGTCGATCGCGCCCGGGACGCGCAGGCCGGGGGCGGCGGCGACGGCGTCCGCGAGGCGCGGATCGCCGCTGAGGTGGGCGTCGATCACGCCGGGCGTGGCGTCCAGGTCGAAGAGGTGGCGCAGGCGCGCGCGCAGCGGGGTGAGCACCGGCAGCAGCGAGGGCGCCACCGAGATCCGGACCACCGGGCGGCGCGGGTCGTTGACCGCCTCGATCCATCCCGTGTGTTCGCCGATGCGCACCGTGCGCCGGTAGTAGTGCACCCCGTCGGTCTGCTCCACCGCCGGGGCGCCGCGACCGCCGAGGAAGGTCACCAGCGGTGACCACGCCAGCGGCGGGCGGTAGCCGAGCTTGAGTGTGACGGCCTGCGGCTCGCCCGCCGGACGGCGGCGCCGCAGGGCACTCGGTGTCAGCCGGTAGCGGCTGCGGAAGAGGTGGTTGAAGCGCCGGACACTGCTGAAGCCGGCGGCGAAGGCGACGTCGGCGACGCGCATGGACGTGTCCGTGAGCAGCTGCTTGGCGAGCAGCAGCCGGCGCGTCTGTGCGAGCTCCACCGGCGTGACGCCGTAGGCCTGCTGGACGAGGCGGCGCAGCTGCCGCGCGCTCACGCCGAGCTCGGCGGCGAGGGCGTCCACGCCGCCGTCGGTCAGGGCCCCGGCCTCGATGCGTGCGACTGCGATGTCGGCGGTACGGCGCGGCGAGTCCAGCGGCGAGGCGCCCGGGGCAAGCTCGGGACGGCAGCGCAGGCAGGGCCGGAAGCCCGCCGCCTCGGCGGCGGCCGCGTCCGCGAAGAAGCGGCTGTGTTCGCGCCGCGGCACCCGTACGGTACAGACCGGACGGCAGTAGATGCCGGTGGTGGACACACCGACGAAGAACGCCCCGTCGAAGCGGGCGTCACGCGCCTGTACGGCCTGGTAGCAGTGATCGGGATCGAGTTCCATGATGCGAGTCTAGATCGTCCCGCGGCGTGATGTCTCGCCGTTTTCGGACGCCTGATCCACGCCCGACTTCCGGGTTTTTCCGGGCGGCGGACAGGAGCGGGCGGGATGCGTGGGCGTTTGCGGACCGCCCGGCGCGCCTACAGGCGCGCTGGTGACACGGGAGCTTTCGTGACGCCGTCGTGCAGGCTGCATCGGCGGTGCGAACTCTGGCATAGTCGACCCACGGGTCGAAGCGGGGCGCCGGGCGTTCCGCACGGATCCGCAATCGATCTCAGGCAGCCGGCCGGGATGGGCCGGTAAACCGGTCTTCCGAGTGGACCGCACAACACAGGCCGAATAAGGAGTGAGCAGCATGGCTAGCCGCATCGATAACCAAGTCGCCCTGGTAACGGGGGGATCCCGTGGTATCGGCAAGGAGATCGCCCTGGAGCTGGCGCGTCTCGGCGCCCGTGTCGCCATCAACTACAACAGTGGTGCCGACGGCGCGAAGGCCGTTGCCAGCGAGGTCGAGGCCCTGGGCAGCGAGTGCCTGGTGCTGCAGGGCAACGTGGCGGACAAGCACGAGGCCCGCGGCCTGGTCCAGAAGACCATCGAGCACTTCGGACAGCTCGATATCCTGGTCAACAACGCCGGCATCACCCGCGACAAGACCCTGAAGAAGCTCACCGACGACGACTGGGAGGAGGTGATCAACACCAACCTCAACAGCGTCTACTACACGGTCAGCGCCGCCTACTCCCACATGATGGACCGCAACTACGGACGGATCGTGAACATCAGCTCGTTCGTGGGCCAGGCCGGCAACTTCGGGCAGACGAACTACGCCGCGAGCAAGGGCGGCATCATCGCGTTCACCAAGAGCGCCGCGCAGGAATTCGCCAAGCACAACATCACGGTGAACGCCATCGCGCCGGGCTTCACCGAGACCGAGATGCTGCAGAAGGTGCCGGAGGAGATCCGCGAGAAGATCCTCGCCAAGATCCCCATGCGCCGTTTCGGCGAGCCCAACGAGATCGCGCGTGCGGTGGTCTTTCTCGCCGCGGACGGCGACTACATCACCGGCCAGCAGATCAACGTCAACGGCGGCGTCTACATGTAATGCCGTCCCGGAGGGCGCCCGCGGGCGCCCTCCGGCAGGGCTCAGGCCAGCAGCTCGCGGGCCTGGGCCGTGTCCATGTTCCCGCCCGTGATCACCAGCGCGGTGGCACCCTCCGCCGCGGCGGGCACCGCCCCGTCGAGCACCGCTGCCAGTCCCACGGCCGCCCCCGTCTCCACGTACAGCCGTCCCTGGGTCATCAGCGCCCGCGTGGCCCGGGCGATGGCGTCGTCGCTGACGGTGACGATGTCGTTCACCCAGCGGCGGCTGGCCGCGTAGGTGTACTTGCCCACCACCACCGGTGCGAGGCTGGGGGCGATCGTGCTGACGCCGTCCAGTGCGGCCTCGGCGCTGTCCCTGTCCCAGGCGTTGCGCATGGTCGCCGCGCCCTCGGGCTCGACACCGATGAGCTCGATGTCCGGGCGCTGGCTGCGGATGGCTATGCCGAGCCCGGAGACGAGCCCGCCGCCGCCGATGGGGCAGAGCACCCGCCCCAGCCGCGGGATCTGCTCCAGCATTTCCAGGCCCACGGTGCCCTGGCCGGCCATGATCCGCGGGTTGTCATAGGGGTGCACCAGGGTCAGGCCGCGCTCCTCGCGCAGCCGGTGGCACTCGGCCACCGCGGCCTTGATGTCCCCGTGGATGATGACCTCCGCGCCAAAGGCGCGGGTGGTCTCGATCTTCATCGTGCTGGAGCCCTCGGGCATCACCACCGTGACCGGTACCCCCTGGCGCTCCGCCGCCCAGGCCAGGGCCATGGCGTGGTTGCCAGCGGACACGGTGATCAGCCCGTTGCCCGTCTCCTCCGCGGTCGCGGTCGCGGTCCAGTTGTAGGCCCCGCGCACCTTGAACGAGCCGGTGCGCTGGAGGCTCTCGGCCTTGACCCAGAGCTCCGTGCCGAGCGATGCCGAGAGGTCCTGGGCCGGGAACGCCGGGGTCGGCGGGATGGCGGGGCGGATGCGCGCCGCCGCGGCGCGCACCGCCTCGAGGTCCGGGAGCTCCGGGGCGTCAGCGGACACAGGCATCGCGGTTCACCGTGGTCAGGAATTCGCAGCCGGTACCAGTGACGGTGATCGTGTCGGAGAGGAACGCGTCCCCCTGGCCGGAGCCGAGCAGCCAGCTCATCAGGTGGAAGACCATCCCCTCGCGCAGCTTCATGTCGGAGTTCCTGCGCAGGCCCACGGGCACGCCGCTGCCCGACCAGCTTGGCGGGTAGCCGATGCCCACCGAGTAGCCACAGTGGTGGCGGTGGTAGTGGGACAGGCCGTTGCGGTCGAGCACGCCCTGCCAGGCCTCGTAGACGTCGCCGGCGGGGACCCCGGGGGCAATGGTGCCCGCGGCGGCCATCATCGCCTCCTGGCAGATCTCGTTGATGCGCTGCGCCTCGGCGGGCTGTTCGCCGATGAACGCCAGCCGCCCCATGGGGGCGTGGTAGCGGCGCACGCAGCCGGACATCTCCAGGAACAGCAGATCGCCATGGACGAGGTTGCGGTCCTCCCAGGTGCCGTGCTCGTGGTCGAGGTTGGCGGTGGTGCGCACCAGTGGCACGAAGCCGGGATAGGTGCCGCCGCGGCGGAACATGGCGTCGTAGATCGCCGCCATCACCTCGCGGGCGTTCATGCCCGTGCCGGCGGTGGCGATGGCCGAGAGCATCATGGAGTCGGAGATCGCCGCGGCCTCGCGGGTCAGGGCGAGCTCGTCGGCGGACTGCACCAGGCGCACGTCGTCGATCAGGCTGCCGATGTCCTCCCAGTTCGCCTCCGGCGTGCCCTCGATGATCCCGTCGAGCACGGCGTAGGGCAGGAAGGTGCTGGTCTGGTCGACGGCGATCTGGCCGCTGGCGAGGCCGGCATCGTTCAGCGCACGCACGGTCTCGCGCACCGCCGCGGAGCTCATCAGCGGCGGCCGCCGGCGCGGCTCACGGGTGATCTCGCCCGCCGCACCGGTGAGCGAGAGCGGGTCGTCCGCTGCCGGCGCGGAGCCGTCGGTATAGCCGATGTGGATCAGGTCCGGGACCTGATCGCGTACCACGGCCTGTTCCATCGCCCGGGTCACCAGCATGGGCTGGCCCTTGGCGGGGAAGATCAGGAGCTGGCAGGCGAAGTAGCCCATGTGGTCGAGACCGGAGAGGTAATTGATGTTCTCCGGACTGGCAATGAGCAGGGCGTCGTGTCCCTGCTCGGACATGCGTTCGCGGACCAGGCGTCGCCGACGCTCGTACTCGGCGTCGGAGAAGTAACGACCGCTCGCCTGCTGCATGGGAGGTCTCCTCTGCTGATGTGCTGCATGATCGGCGATGGTGTCCGGTTCGCCCGCCGCGGCGATCCCGACGATTCTTCAAGCGGTCTATGATGGCGCGCTTCAGGACCCTTCGGGAAGGGGGGGAGCAGCGATTTCAGGCGGCGTCGGCGCGCGCCAGCCCGTCGAAGAACCGTTCGACCTCGCCGATCTGCTCCTGCGGGTCGTCCAGGCGCACGAGCCCGTGGCGCGCCGCCTCGCCGCCGGGGCGCCCGGAGAGGTACCAGCCGATGTGCTTGCGCGCGATGCGTACGCCCTGGTGCGGGCCGTAGAACGCGTGCAGTGCATGCAGATGCCCGAGCATGACGGCCCGGACCTCGTCGACCGGCGGCGGTGGCAGATGCTCGCCGGTGCGCAGATAGTGCTCGATCTCGCGGAAGATCCAGGGCCGCCCCTGTGCGGCTCGGGCGATCATCACCCCGGAGGCGCCGGTGTAATCGAGCACCGCACGGGCGCGCTCCGCGGTGGTGATGTCGCCGTTGGCCAGGACCGGAATGTCCACGGCGGCACAGATCGCGCGCAGGGTCTCGTACTCGGCCTCGCCCCGGTAGGCCTCCCGGCGGGTGCGTCCGTGTACCGCCAGTGCCGCGATGCCGGCTGCCTGGGCCATCTCGGCGACGCGCACGCCGTTGCGCCGCTCGGGACTGACGCCGGTGCGGATCTTGAGCGTCACGGGTACGTCCACCGCCGCGGTCACCGCCCGGAGTATCTCCTGGACCAGCGCCTCGTCGGCGAGCAGCGCCGAGCCCGCCATGCGGTTGCAGACCTTCTTTGCCGGGCAGCCCATGTTGATATCGATGATCTCGGCGCCGTCGGCGACGTTGTCGGCCGCCGCGCGTGCGAGCATGGCCGGGTCGGCGCCCGCGATCTGGACCGCGCGCGGTCCCGGCTCGCCGTCGTGGACGCGCCTGAGGCGCGACTTGCGCGTGCCGCGCAGCGCCGGATCCGAGGCCACCATCTCCGAGACGGTGAGGCCCGCGCCCATCTGTCGGCACAGCCGCCGGAACGGCAGGTCCGTAACGCCGGCCATGGGCGCCAGGGCGAGATTGTTCGCGAGCATGTGCGGGCCGATCTGCATGGGGCTGGACAGCGCTGGTGCGGGATACCGATGATACTGAGCGGGTAGCCCGGTCGCCACCCCGAAGGCAGGTGTCCGGGGGCGGTGCCACCGCTGGGGCCGGCGTCGCCGGACGGTTTCCGGGTTCTCCACAGAAGCTGTGGATAACCCTGTGGAGGAAACGCGGATAAGGGATCTAAATCCCCGTCGTCACTGAGACGCTTTTGGATTGATCAAAAACCGGGCACGCTTGTATTAATTTGTTTAAAAACATGTTTTTAAATTGTTTTTCTATATTCCACATAAGAAATTTTTCCCAGATGACACACCCGTGAAGCCTCCGGAGGGGACCTGTGCATAAAAATGCCGATGTCAACCCCGGCGAGGGCGCCGTCTTCCTCGACGCCGATTCGCTGGACCGCGGTGACCTGGACATTTCCGCCCTGGAGCGTGAGCTGCCAGGCATGGCGTGGTACGGCACCACGCCACCGGAGCACGTGGCCGAACGCGTCGGCGATGCCGGCTGCGTGGTGGTCAACAAGGTGGTGCTGGACGCTGCCTTTTTCGAGGCGCATCCCGCGGTGGCGCTGGTGTGCATCGTCGCCACCGGCACCAACAACGTGGATCTCGAGGCGGCCGCCCGCCACGGCGTGACCGTGGTCAACTGCCAGGGTTACGGTACGCGCTCGCTGGCCCAGCACGTGCTCGGGCTGGTGCTGATGCTCGCGCGCAGTATCCCCGCCTATGTCGACGACGTGCGCGGCGGGGTGTGGAGCCGATCGCCGTTCTTCTGCCTGCTCGACCACCCGATCCGCGAGCTGGACGGCATGCGCCTCGGGCTCGTGGGCTACGGCGCCATTGCCGAGGAGGTCGGGCGTGTCTGCGCCGCCCTCGGCATGGAGGTCGTGGTGGCGGAGCGGGCCGGCCAGGCGCCGCGGTCGGGACGCGTGGGGTTCGACACGGTCGTTGAGACCAGCGACGTGATCAGCCTGCACTGTCCGCTCACGGAGCAGACGCGCGGACTGGTGGACGAGGGCGTTTTGCGGCGCATGCGCCGGGGGGCCATCCTGATCAATACCGCACGCGGTGGCGTGGTCGACGAGGCGGCGCTGCTGCACGCGGTGCGCGAGGGCTGGATCGCCGGCGCGGCGGTCGACGTGCTCGACGGCGAACCGCCGGCGCCGGACCATCCCCTGATTGCCGCCGGGTTGCCGAATCTCATCGTCACCCCGCACTGCGCCTGGGGCAGCCTTGAAGCACGCCAGCGCGTCGTCGAGCAGACCGCGGAGAACGTGGCCGCCTGGCGGGCGGGCCGGCCCGTGCGCGTCGTGGCGCAGCCCCAGCCGTGATCGCGCGGGTCCTGCGGGGCTGGTGGCGCGGTCGCCAGCTGCGCCGCTACGCCGTCGACGACGCGCTCTGGCGGCGGGCGACACACAGTGATTCGGTGCTCGCCGGGCTGGATGCCGGTGAGCGCGTGCGCCTGCGCGAGCTGGCGACACTGTTCCTCGCACGCAAACGCTTCTATGCCGCCGGTGGCGGTGAATTCGTGCCGGAGCAGGCCGTACGCATTGCCGCCCTCGCAGCGGTCCCGGTGCTCGGCCTGGATATCGACTGGTACCGTGGCTGGCAGTCCGTGATCGTCTATCCGTCGGGCTTCCTGGCACGTCACCGCGAGATGGACGAGGCGGGCGTGGTGCATGACGAGGCCCGGGCACTGGCCGGTGAGGCCTGGGACAACGGTCCGGTGATACTGTCCTGGTCCGACGTGGAGGCCGGGGGCCGCCGGGATGGCTGGAACGTGGTCCTCCACGAGCTCGCGCACAAGCTGGACATGCTTAACGGCGAGGCCAACGGCATGCCGCCGCTGCACCGTGGCATGGACCGCCGCGCCTGGACCCGCGCCTTCACCGAGGCCTTCGAGGCGATCAATGCCGCGGTGGAGGCGGGCCGCGACCCGGGCATCGACGATTACGCGGCGACCGACCCGGCGGAGTGCTTCGCGGTATTCAGTGAGACGTTCCTGGAGATGCCGGAGGTGGTGGCGGCCCATTTCCCGGCGGTCCACGAACAGCTCGCGGCCTTCTACCGGCGTACGCCCGCGGAGGCGCACGCCGGACACGGGCCGGCCGGCCATCATGGCGGCCGGAGCGGATCGAGACACGGGGAGTCGAGGTGAACATGGAAAAGGTATCGGTGATTACCGGTGGTGGCAGCGGGATCGGCCGGGCACTGGCCCGGCGCCTCGCCGGCGCGGGCGGGCGTGTGCTGGTCGTCGGACGCCGGCGGCTGGCCTTGGAGGAAACCGCGGAAGGCCACGACGGCATCGAGGTCGTCGCGGCGGATATCGCCGAGGCCGCCGGGCGTGACTCGGTCGCCACCGCGGTGGGCGAGCGCGCCGTGCGCTATCTCGTGCACAACGCCGGCCGCCTCGAGCCCGTGGGGCCGCTGGCGGGGGTGAGCGTGGGCGCGTGGCGGGCGAGCCAGGCGGTGAACGTCGAGGCACCGCTGTTCCTGACACAGGCCCTGCTGTCCCGCCTGCCGGGTGGTCGCGTGCTGCATGTCTCCTCCGGGGCGGCGCACCGGGCGATCCCGGGGTGGGGGGCCTACTGCACCAGCAAGGCCGCGCTGTACATGCTCTACACGGTGCTCCGTGAGGAGCTCCGGGACCGGGACATCGCCGTGGGCAGCCTGCGGCCCGGGGTGGTGGATACCGACATGCAGGCACTCATCCGCGAGCAGGACGAGGCGGATTTCCCTGCCGTGGCGCGTTTCCGCGCCCTCAAGGAGGCCGGTGAGCTGGAGCCGCCGGAGCGGGTGGCCGCCTTTGTCGAGGCAGTGCTGACCGGTACCGAGACGGCGGCCTTCGGTGCCGAGGAATGGGATATCCGCGAGCATGCAGCACGTTTCGGCATCGATTGACCCGGACTGGTGGCCCGCCGCGAGCCGCCGGCACGAGCTCGGCGGCGTCGGTTATACCGTCCACGAGTGGTCCGGCGCGCCGTCAGCGCCCACGATGCTGCTGCTCCACGGCTGGATGGATACCGGTGCCGGCTTCGGTCCGCTGGCGGCGGCCCTCGGTGACGGCTGGCGGCGGCTGGCACCGGACTGGCGGGGATTCGGCGACAGCGACCGGGCCCCCGAGGGGCGCTACTGGTTCCCCGACTACCTCGCTGATCTGGACGCCCTGATCGACCGGGCGGTGCCCGCGGGCGAAGCGGTGGTTCTGGTCGGCCACAGCATGGGTGGCAACGTCGCCGGGCTCTACGCCGGCGTGCGCCCGGAGCGGGTGCGCGCGGTGGTCTCGCTGGAGGGCTTCGGGCTCCCGGCCACTGCCGCGGAGACCGCGCCTGGGCGCTACCGGGAGTGGCTGGACAGCCTCGCACAGACACCGCGCCTGCGGTCCTTCCCCGACTACGGGGCGCTGGCGGACCACCTGGCCGGGCGCAACCCCCGCATGCCCGGGGCGGTGGCGGCGTATCTCGCGCGCTGCTGGGGCCGGGAGGTGGACGGGGCGGTGCGCCTGCGTGGCGACCCGGCCCATCGCCGGCCGAACCCGGTGCTCTACCGGCTCGAGGAGGCGATGGCGTGCTGGCGGGCGATCGAGGCCCCCGTGCTCTGGCTCTGGGGCGGCGAGTCGTCCGTCGTCCGCCGTCTGCGCGGGGGCGATGACTGGTCGGCGCGACTCGCCTGCTTCGCCGACCTGCGTACCGCGGAAATCCCTGCCGCCGGGCACGCCCTGCACCAGGAACGCGCACCGGCGTGTGCCGATGCGATACACGGATTCCTCGCGGAGACGGGGGCGACGCCCCGGGGCTGAGCCCCGGGGGACACGGCTCAGGGGGCCGGCGTCACCAGGATCATGCCGTCACGCAGGGTGTCCGGGTTCTCCAGGACGTGCCGGTTGGCCTCGTAGAGCGTGGGCCAGCGGTTGGCCTCGCCGTACAACCTCGCGGCGACCTGGCCCAGGGTGTCGCCGCCGCGCACGTCGTAGAGCCCTTCGTGCTCCAGCCGGGCGACCAGTGACTGGGCAACGCGCAGCGCCTGGCGTGCTTCGGTGAGGGCCTGGTCATCGGCCTCGTCCCGGCGATGGGCGGCATGTACGTCGCGGAAATGCGCCGCGGCCTCGGATGCCTGCGCACGGGCCTCGTCCAGCGACGCCGTGCCGCCGTTGGCGGGGGCGAGCTGCGCGCGCAGCCCGGCGATGGTCTGCTCCCGCGACTTCACGGTGGCGCGGGCCTGGTCGAGGCTATCCTTCAGGGTGCCGGCGCGTTCGCGGAGTTGGGCGATGGTGCTTTTCTGGTTGTCGATGGTCCCGCGGGCGTCGTCCAGTGTCGCGGCGGTCTCCTCGCCCTGCTGACGTGCCTTCTGCAGCGCCTCGGTCAGCCGACCCTGTTCCTTGCGGGTCGCGGTGAGCTGTTCGCGCAGGTCGGCGGTCTCCGCCTCCAGCGAATCGATCCGCTCTTTTGCCTTGCCGAGCTCGCCGCGCAGGCGGTCCCGGGTATCGGTGCGCTCGGCGAGCTGCTGTTCGAAGGCGTCCCGCTTGCCCTGCGTCGCGGTGAGCTGTTTGCGCAGCTCGGCGGTCTCCGCCTCCAGCGAACCGACCTGTTCCTTCGCTTTATCGAGCTCGTTACGCAGGCGGTCCCGGGCATCGGTGCGCTCGGTGAGCTGCTGTTCGAGCGACTCGACGCGTTCACGGGCGTCGTCGAGCTGTGATTCGAGGTTGTCCGCACGGTCGCGGGCGTCTGAGAGATCGTTCTCCAGGCCGGTGATACGTGTCTGTGCGCTGGCCAGGGCGTCCGCGGGGGCGCCGCTGTCGCCCGACTGCTCCTGGGCGAGGGCGGCCGGGCACGCGAGTGCGGCGGCGATAACCAGGGCGGCGGGAAGGGTGTGCCGGCGAATGGGTGGACGTCGCATGGATTGTCTCCTCCCGGTTGCGGTGTGGCGGGGGCTGAAGGTCCGGGCACGGTCGTCGTTATGTTCCTGGATGCCCGCGACCCCGGTATCGCCGCCGGGAACCCCCGTACGCCGCGTCGCGGCCGCTGCCGGGCTCCTGGCAGGGGCGATCCCGGGGGACCGGTTCGGTCGCCCCGGAGGTAAGCCTAGAAGAGCCCCATGTGCGCCGCCATCACCGCCGTGTTACGGGTAGACCGGTGGGCCACGGGGGGACTGTGTCCGCGGCCCCTTCGCGGGCGCGTTATCGCTATCCGGTGCGGATCAGGACCGGTGATGGCGTCGGCGGGGTGTGCTGCTGCTAGACTGCATTGAGACCGATAAGCGGCGCGGGCATCGGCCCGCGGACAGAACACAATCACGGAGGAGGGGAGAAGTCCGCCATGTATGCGCCGTCTTCAGTGGATGCCCCGCGCATCCATACCCCGGATTTCATTACCGAGTCCGCGCTGACCATCCCGATCTACGGGATGCTCGGCGAGGATGGCAGGCCCTACGAAGGCGCCGACCCCTCGGGTGTGGCGAAGGAGATCGTGCTCGCGATGCACCACGCCGCGGTGTTTACGCGGCTGCTCGACGAACGCATGGTCGCAGCACAGCGTCAGGGCCGGCTGTCGTTCTACCTCACCGCCACCGGCGAGGAGGCCGCCACGGTGGGCAGTGCGGCCGGGCTCGAGCCGGACGACATGATCCTGCCCCAGTACCGCGAGCAGGGCGCGCTGCGCTACCGCGGGTTCACCGCGGCGCAGTTCATGGACCAGCTCTTTGCCACCGAGGACGACCTCGGCAAGGGCCGGCAGATGCCGGTCCACTACGGCAGCCGCGCGCTGTCGTACATGACCGTCTCCTCGCCCCTGGCGACCCAGATTCCCCAGGCGGCGGGCTACGCCTACGGCCAGAAGCTCGCCGGCGAGGGGCGTTGCAGCATCTGCTACTTCGGTGAGGGCGCGGCCTCGGAGGGGGATTTCCACGCCGCGCTGAACATGGCGGCGGTGATCCGCTGCCCGGTGATCTTCTTCTGCCGCAACAACGGCTATGCGATCTCCACCCCGGTGAGCGAGCAGTACGCCGGCGACGGCGTCGCCGCCCGCGGCGTCGGCTATGGGGTGCGCTCCATCCGCGTCGACGGAAACGACTTCCTCGCCGTCTACCTCGCGACGCAGGAGGCACGGCGCCAGGCGGTGAGCGAGGGCGTGCCCGTGCTCATCGAGGCGATGACCTACCGCCTCGGTGCCCACTCCACCTCCGACGACCCCTCGGGCTATCGCAGCCGCAAGGAGGAGGAGGCCTGGCAGCGCTTCGATCCGATCGCACGCATCCGCGCGTTCATGGAGGCGCAGGGCTGGTGGGACGCGGAGCGCGACGAGGCCCTGCGCCAGGGGTACCGCGACGAGATCCTTGCCGCGATGAAGACCGCCGAGGCCAAGCCGGCGCCGTCGCTTGCACGCCTGATCGAGGATGTCTACGCCGCACCGCCCTGGAACCTCACCGAGCAGTACGAGGCGTTGCGTGAGCAGGTGCGGGCGAACCCGGACGCCTATCCGAAGACGGCGGGGCGGATCGAGTGATGGCAAGGATGAATCTTCTGCAGGCCCTCAACAGTGCCCTGGACACCGCCATGGCGGCGGACGAGCGGGTGATCTGCTTTGGCGAGGACGTCGGCCAGTTCGGCGGCGTCTTCCGCGCGACCAGTCACCTGCGCGACCGCTATGGCAACGAGCGCTGCTTCAACACGCCGCTGGTGGAGCAGGGCATCATCGGCTTCGCCAACGGCCTCGCCGCCGCCGGCTTCCGGGCGGTGGCGGAGATCCAGTTTGCCGACTACATCTTCCCGGCCTTCGACCAGATCGTGAACGAGACGGCCAAGTTCCGGTACCGCTCGGGCAACGAGTTCAACGTCGGCGGGCTCACCATCCGCAGCCCCTACGGTGGCGGCATCTCCGGCGGGCACTACCATTCCCAGTCCCCGGAGGCCTACTTCTGCCACACGCCGGGCCTCAAGGTGGTGGTGCCGAGCACCCCGGGGAACGCCAAGGGGCTGCTGCTGGCGAGCATCCGTGATCCGGACCCGGTGCTGTTCTTCGAGCCCAAGCGCCTCTACCGCGCGGCGGTGGGCGATGTCCCGGAGGAGGACTACACCGCCGAGCTCGGGCGCGCGGAGGTGCTGCGTGAGGGCGGCGACGTCACGGTGCTCGCCTGGGGGGCGCAGGTGGAGGTGGTGACCCGTGCCGCGGAGATGGCCGCGGAGAAGGGCATCGACTGTGAGGTCATCGACCTGCGCACGCTGCTGCCCTGGGACGTGGAGACCGTGACGCGCTCCGTGCTCAAGACCGGGCGGCTGGTGATCAACCACGAGGCGCCGCGCACCGCCGGCTTCGGCGCCGAGCTCTCCGCCACGGTCCAGGAGCGCTGCTTCCTCTACCTGGAATCACCGATCTGCCGGGTCACGGGCCTGGACACGCCGTTCCCGCTGGCCCACGAGCGGGAGTACATGCCGGACCACCTCAAGACGCTCGCCGCGATCGAGCAGACCGTGAACTTCTAGGGCACCACCATGATCAAGGACTTCATCCTGCCGGATATCGGCGAAGGCATTGTCGAGTGCGAGCTCTCCGAATGGCTGGTCGAGGAGGGCGATAACGTCGAGGAGGACCAGCCCGTCTGCGACGTGATGACGGACAAGGCCCTTGTGCAGATCCCGGCCATGGAGACCGGCCGGGTGGTGAAGCGCTACTACGCCAAGGGCGAGATCGCGCGGGTGCACGAGCCGCTGTTCGCCATCGAGGTCGCCGGCGAGGACGGTGACGCCGCCGAGCCTGGCGGCGGTAATGCCGCTACGGCGCCGGCGACGGACAGTGACCGGTCGCCGGCACCGCCCGCGGAACCGGCCTCCGGTGGCGAGGCGGTATCCCCGGCGGCGGCCGGGGACGGCAACGGGCGGTCCGCCGGGCCCGCCGGACGGGTGCCGGCGAGCCCGGCAGTGCGGCGCCTGGCCCGGGAGCTCGGGGTGGACGTCCATGCCGTGCCTGGTTCGGGCAAGAAGGGGCGGGTCTACAAGGAGGACGTGCGTGCCTTTGCCGAGGCCGGAACGGCGCCGGCGAAGGGAGCGGAGGCGGCGGCTCCGGCTTCGGCATCGTCGGGCGCCGCCACGGGCGGCGGCGACGAGGTGATCCGCCGCGAGCCCCTCAAGGGCGTGCGTGCGGCGATGGCCCGGCAGATGAGTGCGTCGGCGCGGACCATCCCGCACTACACCTACGCCGACGAGGTGGACGTCACCGCCCTGACCGAGGTGTATGCGGAGATCCGCGATCACTACCGCGAGGAGGTGCGCATCACCCTGATGCCGTTCTTCGTCAAGGCGCTGTCCCTCACCCTGCGCGCCTTTCCGCAGCTCAACGCGACCTTCGACGACGAGCACGAGGAGATCCATTACCACCGCCGGCACAACATCGGTGTGGCCGTAGATGCCGCCCACGGGCTGGTCGTCCCGAACATCAAGGGGGTGGAGTCGCTGTCGCTGCTCGCCACCGCCAAGGCCCTGAACGAGCTGGTCGAGGCGGCGCGGGCCGGACGTGTGGCCGCCGAGGACATGAAGGGCGGGACCATCACCATCTCCAACATCGGGGCGATCGGCGGCACGGTGGCCAC
>WBJT01000007.1_pt3 | contig 63043 bp, 58 predicted proteins | sample 5109881 | NCBI WGS metagenome assembly WBJT01 (sample SAMN11895465, study PRJNA545514) | wastewater metagenome | isolation source: saline BTEX enrichment culture, original innoculum from Kuwait petroleum... | place: USA:Stillwater, OK | collected 2018-09-01
AAACGCGACCCCCGGCGGTGGGAGCTGCCGGTGTGGTCCGGCTGGCGGGTGAAGTTCCGCCAGGCGAGCCGCGAGGTGGAGGTGCGGTGACCGGCCGCCCAGTTATCAACGGAGTAGAGCCTTGCCATTACTGATTCTGCTGCTGTTCATCGGTGCGCCGCTGATGGAGCTGTACGTCCTCATCGAGGTGGGGAGCGCCATCGGTGCACTGCCGACCATCGCCCTGTGTCTGCTCACCGCGGCGGCCGGTACCGCGCTGCTGCGCCAGCAGGGGCTGGAGACACTCACCCGCGCGCGGGCGAACATGAACCGGGGCAGCGTGCCCGCCATCGAGCTTTTCGAGGGCGTGGCGCTGGCACTGGGCGGTGTCCTGCTGCTCACTCCGGGATTCATCACGGACGTGTTCGGGTTTGCCTGCCTCATCCCCTGGACACGACGGTTCCTGATCCGCTGGGTGCTGCGCCACGTCCACGTGAGCTACGGCCCGCCGCCGGGAAATGGGCCCGGGGGCGGCTACGGCCAGCGTGGTCACCGTGACGTCATCGAGGGCGAGTTCCAGCGCAGGGATCCGCGGGACGGGCAGTGAGCGCCCGCTCCCGGACGCCGGGGCGGCTCGCCGCCCTGGCGGATCTGTGTCTCGCGCTGGCCCTGGTGCTCGCCGCGGGCAGTGCCGCGCCGCTGGTCGTCGCCGGGTTCGCGCCGGCGAGCGGGCTGATCGGCGTGGTCGTGGCGCAGGGCGTGGTGATCCTCGCCGGCCTCGCGCTGCTCTGCTACTGGCGCGGGGTCACCTTCACGGGGCTTGGCCTGGTTGCTCCCGGCTGGCGGGACGTGCTGCGCGGCGTACAGCTGCTGGTGGTCGTCTTTGCCGTCAACATTCTGCTGCGGCTGTTCGTCATGCAGCTCTTCCCGGACGCCGTCAGTGGCCAGCTTGCGCGCATCACCGAGCTCGGCAACCGGGTCGCCGGCGGGATAGGCGTGCCCGAGCTCCTGGGCCTGAGCCTGTTTATCGGCCTCTACGAGGAGCTGCTCGCGCGCGGCTTCCTGCTCCAGCGCGCCCGCGCGCTGCTCGGCGGCCTGTGGGGGCCGGTGCTGCTGTCCTCCCTCCTTTTCGGCCTCGGCCACGTCTACCAGGGGGCGTTCGGCGTGATCCAGACCGCCCTCGTCGGTGCCATACTCGCCGTCGCCGTCCTCCGTTACGCCAGCCTCTGGCCCGCCATCATCGCCCACGCGCTCATCAACGCCGTGTCGCTCTGGGTGCTTGCGGCGACGTAGCCGTCCCGGCGCTCTCTGGACAATCCCTGCCATGCCGTACAGCCTTCACGCTCGGGCCGGTCTTTCGTGTACGGCATGGTGCCGGTGATAAGCACGGATGCGCATTCGTGAGACGGTGAGGGGACGGGCATGCGGCGGATATCCGATTCCAGGCGCCAGATGCAGGGCGGTCTCACCCGTGCGACCGGACCGGGGCGTCGTATCCTGCTGGCGTTCTGTCTGGTCTGCGGCATCGCGGCGGTCACGCTCAGTGCGCTGGCCGGCCGGTTCGAAGTGGCCGCCTTCCTGCCGTTCGCCGGTGCACTACTCGTGTGGCAGTGGCAGAGCACGTTCACCGGGCTGGTCGACGACGTCTACGATGCCGGCGATGCACTCGTGATGCGCGACGGACGCGATACCGAGCGAGTGCCCCTGTCCGGCCTTGCGGACGTGGATTTCCGCTGGTGCCCGCTAAGCGGCAGCAGCCAGCGGGTTCTGCCCGTGCTGCACCTGACGTTGCGGGAGTCGTGCCGCTTCGGCAGCGCGGTGCGGTTCATCGCCCGGACGGCGCACAGCGGCCCTTCCGCGGCCGCGCAGGAGGCGGCGGGAGAGCGCATGGCCGAGGATCTCCGGCGACGCATCGATCGGGCGTAGTGCGCACGCTGCGGTAAAACCAACACCACAACGCCCCCTCTGGATCCCGATATGAGTACGTCCGTCGTTTCCTTCACCCCCATCGATGGGCCGTTCGCGCCCTGTGCCATGGGCGTGTATCCACGCGTCGCCCTCGCGCCCGCGGACGACCGGCCGTGGGCCGCTATCGGCGGCGGAGGCGGAGGCGGAGGCGGAGGAGGAGGAGGAGGAGGTGGTGGTGGTGGTGGTGCAGCCGGCGGTGGTACCGGTAGTGGCGGTTCCGGCGACGGGCCATTCGCCAGGGTGATGTTCGCAGTTATCGCGATAATGGTTGTGATCCAGCTCTTCGTGACTTTCGTGCCGGAGCCGGAGGATATCGACCGGCGTCTGGTGGAGGCCGTCATGGTGCTTCCCGGGAGCAAGGTGGATGCCCTTGACGAGATGTTCATGTGGGCGGAGTTCTCCACCCCCGAGCAGCGTCGCGCGGTCCTCGACAAGCTGCTGGATATCACCGATCCCACGGATATCAGGGAGGGAAGTGTCCATGTGCTCGCACGCTCGGACGCCCGGCGTCAGCTGATGGACAGGGCGAAAGACCGTTACCGGCAGCAGATCGAACGCGCCGGCCTGGGCGAGTTCTCCACGGCGAACCTGTCCAGCCTCCGTGCCGGCGACCCGCGAACCGAAACCGTGCTCCTGGGCTTGATCGTCACCCGCCCCGCCGAGAACGGGGAGACCTTCTCGGGTGGCAAGTGGGAGACACGCGACTTCCTCTGGAGCCTGACCGGCTCCAGCTCCAGGGGGCCGCTGGCCCTGTATCTCTACTACGCGCCGGACCCCGGGAAGACGCTGAGCGAGTCGGCGGCCAATCGGCTGCTTCAGCGGCTTGGTGATGTGTGACGAGAGCGCGTGCTCCTGGGGGCAGAGGTGCTGGATGCCGGGCCGCCTTATTGAGACCGTGGACAGGTCCGGCTTGCATGCCTGTCCCGGTAGCGAGAGGCTTTCGTGTACCCGTACCCGGCGCGTCCGAGGTTGAGAGCCTGTGAAGACCCTGCTTTCCTGTGCCCGCCTGTTTGTCCTGCTTGGCACGGCGCTGCTGGCCGTGCAGGTGCCGTTCTATGTGGGCCAGTACGGGGAGACGCTCGCCGCACACTATGCGGAGTCGCAACGGAGCCTGGGACAGTTCCAGGACGAGGCGGACCGGTTCTTCGACGGCAGCATCGCCGAGCTGGTGTCGCACTACCGCGACAGTGACGACGAGGTTTTCCAGGCGGGCGGCGAAAGCATCCAGGCGATCTATCACCGCAACCTGGTGCTGGAGCGCAGCCTGACGCGGTACCGGACGGGGCCGGTGAGTGCGTATACGCAGGCCCTGGTCAGGCCGGTGCCGGAGATCAAACGGGCGGTGCTGAGCGATTACTCCTACGTCATCCGGCTGGATCCCGGGGCGATCGTGTTCGGCCTGGGGGTCGGTGTGGCGCTGACGCTGGTGCTCGAGCTGCTGGCACGTGGCGGGATGTTGCTGGTTCGGTCGGCGCGGCGGCGGAGACGGGCGGTTTCCCGAGGCCGGGCCTGACCTGCATCAGGGGCCCCGACCGTCGAGAGCCCTTCCCTTACCCCCTCGAATGAAGGGCGCCGGGCCTCGTTTGGTGCGGTTCGGTGCGGGGGTATACTGCAGGCGTCGCTCACACTTGGCCGTATCCGCCCCTGATGCAGTCCGAACAACCGATCGGGATTTTCGACTCCGGTGTCGGCGGTCTCTCTATCGCCCGCGGCATCCGCGGGCTGCTGCCGGCGGAGGACGTGCTCTACATCGCCGATTCCCGCCACGCGCCCTACGGCGACAAGCCCCACGACTTCATTCTCTCACGCTCGATGGCGCTGACGGCGTATCTGGTGGAGCAGGGCGCAAAGGCGGTGGTGGTGGCCTGCAACACCGTGACCCTGGCGACGATACGTGCGCTGCGCGAGCGTTTCGAGGTGCCCATCGTCGGCGTGGAGCCGGGGGTGAAACCGGCGGTGCTGGCGAGCCGCAGCGGAGTGATCGGCGTGCTGGCCACGGCGTCCACCGTTGCCAGTCCGGGGATCCGGTCGCTGATCGGGCGGTTCAGCGCGGGCAAGCGCGTGCTCCTGCAGCCCTGCCCGGGGCTGGCGGACCAGGTGGAGCGGCTCGCGCTGGATACGCCGGAGACCCGCTCGCTGGTATCGCGTTATCTCGAACCGCTGATCGAGGCGGGGGTGGACACGCTGGTGCTGGGGTGCACGCACTATCCCTTCCTCACGCCGCTGATCCGCGAGCGGGTCGGGTCGGACGTGGAGATCATCGAGACGGGGGAGGCGGTGGCGCGGGAGGTCCGGCGCAGGCTGGCCGAGGACGATCTGCTTCGTGACGAGTTTTCCGGGGCCGCCCCCGGCAGCCGGCTGTTCACGAGCGCCAGGGAGGCCGGTACGCAGCGGATTCTGGAGGCACTCTGGCCGTATCCGGCGGCCATTTCCGTGTTGCCGGGGCTGCCGAGCGTGCCTGCACGGACCTGACCGGCGCCATATCCAGCGGTGACGGCCCGCGCGGGGCCGCTTGCGCGATCGCGAGGGCCGACGGCAGCCGGCCGTGAATGGCCGGCCCCGGTCCCCCGCGGTCTATCCGCCCGCCGGGTTGTCCGCCTGGGCCTCCCGCTCGAAGACGTAGTCCAGCCACTGGCCGGTGAGGCGGTCGGTGAGGCGGTTCTGCTGCTGCCGCGCGGAGAGGTTGTCGATGTCGATCCACGACAGCGGCTGGTCCTGGCCGGCGCAGGTGAATACCGGGCGGGTGCGCTCGCCGGTATCCGGGTCGATCTGCCACTGCAGGCACTGGGCGCACACGCCCTTCATCATGCACTGCATGGGCGAGCCGACGGTGCCGAAGGCCTCCACACCGGGGGCGAAATAGCTGCGCAGCTCGCCCTTGAGTGCGGCCTGGAAGCCCTTGAGCAGTCCGGTCCCGCCCATGACCATAACCCGGTCCACGTCCGACAGCGGGATGCCGTCGGCGGGGCCGACCTCGCCGTCGCCGTAGCGGCGGACGAGGTCGAGCATGTCCGTGGCGACGAGGCTGGTGTCCTGCGGCCGGCGGGCCTCGATGGTGGGCTCGCCGGCGGTGCACCAGAGGATCTGGTCCGCGCCGCCCTCCAGCTCGTCCTGGTGGTCCACGTCGCCGGCCCTGCCGAAGGCGGCGACGTAGAGCACGCGGTTGCCCGCGGCACGCAGGGCGGCGCCGATGTCGAGCATCACCGCCGCGCCCCAGCGCCCGGCGACGACCATGATGGTCTTGCCGGTGGGCATGTCCGTGGGCGCGCCGGTGGGGCCCATGAGTACCAGCGGGTCGCCGGGCTGGAGCCGGCCGACGAGCCGCGGGCCGGCGCCCCACTGGAGGATCATCAGCCGGATGCAGTCGCCGTCGACGCCGGTGCCGCTGACCGTGAGCAGCGGGACCTGGAGTCGTGTGCCCTCGACCACCGGGCTGGTACTCTCGAAGGTCTGCAGCCGGAAGAACTGGCCGGCGCGGAAGTTCCGTGCGGCGAGGGGGGCACGTACCCAGACCTCGGTCATCGCCGGATTCTCGCGGTTGACCGAGACCACCCGGGCGCTGAACTGCTCGTCCATCTCGGCAAGGAAGCCCGCGGCGCTGGCGTCCGAGGCCTGCGGTTTGGACTGCACCGAGCGCAGGATCTGCGGATAGCTGCGCTTGGCGGAGGCGATGGCCTTGACCACGCTGCCATTGAATGCCGGGTGGGTGTCGCCGATGAAGCTCACCCGGTGGCCGTCCTCGTCATAGGAGGTGAACGGCCCGAACTCCGGGGACTTGCAGTGATCGGCGTCCTCCACGGGCTGGAGCTCCTCGCGCCGGGCGATGTGCGGGAGGAAGTGGTTGCCGTTGAGCGCGAAGGTGCGCGGGTACTCGCGCTCGTAGATGGTGTTGGGCACCGTGCCCGCGGCGACGAAGATCGAGCGGGCGTCCAGCGTCACCTCCTCGCGGGTGGCGAGCCAGCGCCCCTCGACGCGCTGCATGCGCCGGCAGACCAGCGACTTCACGTGGTCGTACCGGTCCACGTCCGCGTACAGCGGCTCCAGGCCCTCCGCGTAGAAGAGCCCCTCCTCCATGGCCTTGGTGAGCTCCTCGTGGTTGCGCGTGTACGCCGGCGAGGCGTTCATACCCTTGCGGTAGGCGATGGTCACGCCGCCCCACTCACGCAGCAGCGGCGCGAAGTCCGGCGCCTCGCCGGCGGCCGCGGCGCGCTCGCGCTCGGCGCGCACCGCCCGGCCGTGGGCAAGGAATTCGGCGAGGGTCTCGCGGTCCTCGTCGTTGAGCGAGGCGGTCACGGCCTCCTCGCCACGGGCGGCGGTGAGGGTCTCGTAGCGGTGGAGGACCTTCTCCACCTGCTTGATGTAGTAGGCCTGCACCTCAGTGGCGGTGTCGACGCCGGTGAGTCCGCCGCCGATCACCACCGCGGGCAGCCGTACCTGGAGGTTGGCGAGGCTGGAGTCTTTGCCTGCGCCGGTGAGCTGCAGCGCCATGAGGAAGTCGTTCGCCTGGCGCATGCCGCGGGCGAGGCTGTTGCCCATGTGCAGGACCCGCGGCAGACCGGCGCCGGTGGCGATGGTGACGTGGTCGAACCCGAGCCGCCAGGCGTCCTCAAGGGTGACGGTGCCGCCCAGGCGCACGCCGCCGTGGACGCTGAAGTTCGGCCGCCGGGCCAGGGTCAGGTAGATGAGCTTGAGGAAGTTCTTGTCCCAGCGCACGGTGATGCCGTACTCGGCGACGCCGCCGAAGCCCATCAGGATGCGCTCGTCGAGGTCCTCCACCAGGTCGGACCAGCGTTCCACCGGCTCCTCCAGCAGCGCCCGAGGCAGGGGCTCGATCTTGAGCCCGTCCACGCCCACCACGGTGCAGCCCGCCTGGGTGAGGTGATGCGCCATGGTGAAGCCCGCCGGGCCCATGCCGGCCACCAGCACCCGGCGGCCGTTGTCCGCCGCCGGCAGGAACTGCTCGGCGCGCAGGGGGTTCCAGCGGGTGAACAGGTGGTAGAGCTCCACGCCCCAGGGCAGGTCGAGGACGTCGGTGAGGCAGCGCGTCTCGATCTGCGGGATATCCACCGGGTCCTGCTTCTGGTAGATACAGGCCTTCATGCAGTCGTTGCAGATGCGGTGGCCGGTGGCGGGGATCATGGGGTTGTCCACCATGGCCACGGCCAGCGCGGCGAGGGTGTGTCCGTCGCGCTTGAAGGAGTGCATCTCGGAGATCTTCTCCTCGACCGGGCAGCCGGTGAGGGTGTTGCCGAGCGGGTCCTCCTTGAGGCCGAGCTCCGGGGAGCCCTTCTTCTCCGGGAAGCCCTTGGAGCAGAAGTCGCCGTCGTGCTCGTGGCAGTAGATGCAGTAGTGCACCTCGCCCTGAACGGCGCGGGCGCTGGCGCGGCCGTCCGTGAGCCCGAAGCCGTCGCGGCGGCGCTTGTGGCCCTCGCCGGCCTCGCGGCGTGCGACGCCGTCGCCGGTCTCCTGCAGCGGCACCAGTGCGGTGTGGTCGACGCGCTGGGGCAGCCGGAAGCTGGTCCAGCCGGCGACGGTGCGGGCGGCCTCCGGCTCCTTGCGTGCGAGCTTGCACCAGGCGGTGACGCGCTCGATGGCCTCGGCGTTGGCGTCGCTGTCGGCCAGCAGGCCCATCGCGTAGGTGGCGACGCGGTGCTCGCGGTCGCCGTCGTGGCCGCCGGTGCGCTCCTCGAGCCAGGCGTCCAGCTCTGCGAAGGACGTCTCCACCGGGCGGCGGTGCTTCTTCACCCGGCGCTGGACGAACTCCTGCTTGAAGCCCATGACCACGTCGTGGGAGAGGGTGGCGGCACGGGCGCGATCCAGCGCGGCGCCGATGTCGAAGAGCTCGCCGAGGAACTCCTCCAGCTCCGGGCCCAGCTCCAGCAGCAGTGCGCTGGTGTCGGTGGCCGAAAGCGGTTCGCCGCGGCGGTAACGCAGCAGACGGGTGGCGAGCTCGGGCGCCCGGGCGGCGAGGCGGTCACGGAACAGGGCGTCCAGCCGGGCGAGGCCGCCGGGCTGCTGGAGGGCCTCGAAGCTCAGGCCGAAGCGCTCGAGTGCGGAGTCGAGATTCATGAGTCAGTCGGATCGCTGTGGCAGTTGATTCGGGATCGCGACGCGGGGCCGCGGCAGGATGCAAGGATGCGGGGCCGCCGTCGTCCCATCAAGTCAATCCGTGTGCGGTTTTTGCCGGGCCACGGCACGGACGTCACCGCGGGCGCCGCCCCGGGACAGTGAAGCCGGGCTGATATACTGCCACGCTTTGCCCGGTGCATCCCCCCGGCAGCCGCGGGCTGGCGGGGCCGGGCGCGGCGTGAAGGCGGGGGCGATGGAAGGCAGACGGATACGTGCGCAGGCACGGCGTCGCCGGCGGCGCGGGGTAGCTGGCACGGCGCTGGGGCTGGCGATGGCGTCCGCCGGCGTGCATGCCTTCGTGCCCGTGGTACCGATCGCGCTCGCCGGCGTGCTCACCTGGCTGGCGGGGGGCCTGCTGTGGCCGGATGTGGCCCCGCGCACCCGCCGTCAGGTACTCGCCCTGCTCGTCGCCGGGAGCGCCGGGCTGGTGTGGGCCGCGGCCAACGGTGAGCCGCTGGCCTGGGGACGGGCGCTGGCGGGCAACGCCGCACTCATCGGTATGCTCTCGGCGGTGGGCTTCCTGCGTCTGATCGCCGCGCCGGCGGGCGGCGGCGAGGAGCGGCTGCCGTCCGGCCGGCGCGGGGTGGTGGGCACGCTGCTCGGGCTCCACCTGTTCGGCGCCGTGGTCAACCTCTCCACCGTGTTCATCATGGCCCATCGCATGGTGCGCGACGGTCGTCTCGACGACCGGCAGCTGCGCGTGCTCACCCGTGGGTTCCCCGCGGCGGCGTTCTGGTCGCCGTTCTTCGCGGCCATGGCGGCGGCACTCACCTATGCCCCCGGCGCGCACCTGACACCGTTGCTGATGGTGGGTGTGCCGCTGGCGGCGGTGGCGCTGGCCGTCACCGCCGTGGAGCTCGCCCGTGAGCCGCTGGGGGACTTCCGTGGCTATCCGCTGCACTGGGGCAGCCTGTGGCTGCCCGGGGTGCTCGCCGCGATCATACTGGCCGGTCACTGGTGGGACCCGACCCTGTCGGTGCTCGGCATGATCACCGTCCTCGCACCGCTGCTCACGGCGGCGGTGCTGCCTTTCCGCGACCCCGCGCCGGTGCGGCTGCTGAGCCGGCAGGTCGTCGCGCGGCTGCCGCTGATGGCCAACGAGCTCGGCCTGTTTCTCGCCGCCGGGATGCTGGCCGCGGGGCTTGAGGGCGTGGTCGCCACGCTCGGCGGCTGGGTGCCGTTCGCCCACTTCGGGGGGCTGCAGGCCGGGGTGGTGCTGGCGCTGATGGTGGCGGTCTCGCTGGTGGGCGTGCACCCGGTAATCGGCATCGCTGCCTTTGGCACGCTGCTCGCGCCGCTCTCCCCGGACCCCAGCCTGCTGGCGATGACCTTTCTCGCCGGCTGGGGGATCGGCGTCGCGGTGAGTCCGCTCTCCGGACTGAATCTGGCCCTGCAGGGCGCCTATGACGTCGCCCCCGCCCGGGTGGTGCGGCTCAACTGGCGCTACGGCGTGGTGATGGTCGCGGCGAGTACCGTTGCCTTCGTCCTCTACGCCCGGCTTGTGCCGGGCTGAGGGCTCAGCGCTCGTCCACGAAGGCGCTGCGGTGGAAGGCCGCGGCCGCGGCCACCTCGGCCACGCCGCTCTCGCCCGGCTCGGGGGCGTCGCCGCCGGCAAGCACCTCCAGCACCGAGCGCACGCCGCGGGAGAGTGCCTCCGTGTGGTAGCCCCCCTCCAGGACGAAGGCCAGGCGGCCGTCGCAGTGGCGGGCAGCGATCTCGCGTACGATGGCGGTCATCGCGGCGAAGCCCTCGAAGGTGACGTTCAGCGCCAGGTCCAGGCGGTGGGCGTCGAAACCGGCCGAAACCAGCACCAGGTCCGGCTCGAACCAGTCCGCGGCGGGGACCAGGATCTCGCGGAAGGCCTTGAGCATGGCGGTATCGCCGGCCCCGCCGGGCAGTGGCACGTTCACGGTGGTGCCCTCGCCGAGTCCGACACCGACCTCCTCCAGGGCGCCGGTCCCGGGGTAGAAGGGGGCGGCGCGGTGGGCGTCGAAGAACAGCACGTCCGGGTCGGCCCAGAAGATGTCCTGGGTGCCGTTGCCGTGGTGGACATCCCAGTCGACGATGAGCACGCGCCGGCAGCCCAGCCTGGCCTGGGCGTGGGCGGCGGCCACGGCGACGTTGTTGAACAGGCAGAAGCCGCGGGCGCGCACGGGCTCGGCGTGGTGGCCCGGCGGACGGACCAGGGCGAAGGCGGCCGGCGCCTCGCCGGCGACCACCGCCTCCACCGCGGCGATGGCGGTGCCGGCCGCCCATTCCGCGGCCTCGACGCTGCCCGGGGAGACAGCGGTGGTGTCCACGTCCACCCAGGCGTGCTTGCCGCGCAGCGCGAAGATGGTGTCGAGGTATGTCCGTGTGTGTACGCGGGCGAGCTCGTCGACCTCTGCCTGCCGGCCCGGGCCGAAGCGTATGCCGGCGACGGGCTCGCGTTCCAGCAGTTCCAGGATCGCGGTCAGCCGGCCGGGGTGCTCGGGGTAGTTCCACTGCACGCCGAGGCCGGCGAGGATCTCGCGGACCCGCCGCTCCAGGCGGCCGGGCAGGAAGGGGTCATGCGCGTCCGGGCGGTGGGCGAGCATGTGCTCGTCGTGAAGGACGAGCACTTCGTCCGCACCGGCCATGTCAGTCGTACCGACGCATCTGGCCGACCACGACGCCCTGGACCGTGACCTGGTCGGGGGCGTAGCGCTGGGGGGCGTGGTCCGCGTTGGCGGGGTGGAGGATCACCTCGTCCGGGCGCTGCTCGATGCGCTTGAGGGTGGCGGCCTCGTTGTCGATGAGCGCGACCACCACCTCACCGTCGCGGGCGTGCTCGCGGTGCTCGACCACCACCCAGTCGCCGTCGTGGATGCCGTCGTCGATCATGGAGTCGCCGCGCACCTGCAGCACGTAACACTCGCCGCGCCCGCGCAGCAGCTCGGGCACGGCCACCGGTTCGCTGTCGGTCACCGCCTCGATGGGCAGGCCCGCGGCGATGCGCCCGAGCAACGGCAGGCTGTCGCTGTCCTGTGCCGCCTCGGTGAGGTGGACGCCGCGGCGGCGGCCGTTCATCGGCTCGACCAGGCCGGCCTCGATCAGCGCGCTGACGTGCTTGTGCAGCGAGCCCCGCGAGCGCAGCCCGAAGGCGCGGCAGATCTCGCCCAGGGTCGGGGCCTCGCCCTCGCGGGCGCAGTCCCGGAGGAATTCGAGGATGTCCTGCTGGCGGCGTGTGAGAACCGGCATGGCGCTTGTTCGTTCTCTTTGGGTTCTATAATCTTTTCATTCTCAACGGGCTCTCCCGCTGATGCAAACGAAAACGGCGGTGTGACGCCGTCATTGAGCCGAGTCGCTGGCAAACGGGGGCACGAATGGGCATAGCGGCAGCGGAAACCGACGACGCGCGCCTGCTCGACCCGGTGCGCCGGCTCGCCGGGCGCCTGCGGCGAAAGTATAGCGGACGAATCACCGGTGAGCTGACGGTGCCCGCGCGGGACGGCCGTTATGCCGATATCCCCGGCGAGCTCGCGCCCGCACTCGCCGGCGCGCTGCGCGCCCGGGGCGTGGCACAGCTCTACAGCCACCAGCGCGAGGCCTGGGACCAGGTCCGCGCCGGCCGGCACACCGTGGTGGTCACGCCCACGGCCTCGGGCAAGACCCTGTGCTACAACCTGCCGGTGCTCCAGTCCGCACTCACGGAACGCTCGAAGGCGCTGTACCTCTTCCCGACCAAGGCCCTCTCCCAGGATCAGGTCGCGGAACTCACCGAGCTCAACCAGGCCGGGGAGCTGGGCATCCGCGCCTATACCTTCGACGGCGACACACCCGGTGACGCCCGCAAGGCGGTGCGCACCAAGGGGGACATCGTCGTCTCCAACCCGGACATGCTCCACAAGGGCGTGCTGCCGCACCACACCAAGTGGGCGCAGTTCTTCGAGTCGCTGAAGTACGTTGTCATCGACGAGATGCACACCTACCGCGGCGTGTTCGGCTCCCACGTGGCCAATGTCATCCGCCGGCTGCGCCGGGTGTGCCGTTTCTACGGCGCCGACCCGGTGTTCATCCTCTCCTCGGCGACCATCGCCAACCCGGCGGAGCTGGCCGCCTCGCTGGTGGGCGACGAGGTCGCGGCGATCACCGACAGCGGTGCGCCGGCAGGGGAGAAGCACCTGCTGCTGTGGAACCCGCCGGTGGTCAACGCCGATCTGGGTATCCGTGCCTCGGCGCGCTCGCAGGCCACGCGCATCGCGCGCACCGCCGTGCGCGGCGGCATGAAGACCATCGTGTTCGCGCGCTCGCGGCTGATGGTCGAGGTGCTCACCAAGTACCTCAAGGACGTCTTCGACCGCGATCCCCGCCGCCCGGCACGGGTCGCCGCGTACCGCGGCGGCTACCTCCCCACCGAGCGCCGGGGCACCGAGAAGGCCCTGCGCGGCGGCGACGTCGACTGCGTCATCGCCACCTCCGCGCTGGAGCTGGGCGTGGACATCGGCGCGCTGGACGTGTGCGTGCTCAACGGCTATCCCGGCACCATCGCGGCCACCTGGCAGCGGCTCGGCCGGGCGGGGCGGCGCAACCGTCCGGCACTGGGGGTGCTGATCGCCTCCAGCGAGCCCCTGGACCAGTACATCGTGCGCAACCCGGAGTTCTTCCTCGGGGCCTCGCCGGAGCACGCCCGCATCAGCCCGGACCAGCTCCTCATCCTGCTCGACCACGTGCGCTGCGCGGCCTTCGAGCTGCCGTTCCGCCGGGGCGAGCGCTTCGGGGGCGAGGACCTGGAGGCGCTGCTGGACTATCTCGTCGAGCAGGGCGTGCTCCACCGCGAGGGCGAGGCCTGGCACTGGATGGAGGACAGCTACCCGGCCAACAGCGTGAGCCTGCGCGCGGTGGCCGAGGGCAACTTCGTGGTCATCGACACCACCGACGGGGCGCGGCGCATCATCGCCGAGGTGGACTTCTCCAGCGCCGCGGAGACGATCTACGAGGGCGCGATCTATCTCGTGCAGGCGAGCCCCTACCAGGTCGAGCACCTGGACTGGACCGGGCGCAAGGCCTACGTGCGCGAGACCCGTGCGGACTACTACACCGACGCCATCGACTACACCCGGCTGAAGATCCTGGAGAACTTCGAGTCCGCCCGGGCGGCCGACGCGGAGGTGGCCAACGGCGAGGTCCACCTGGTGCGGCGGATCCCGGGCTACAAGAAGATCCGCTACTACAGCCACGAGAACATCGGCTTCGGCAACATCGACCTGCCGGACCAGGAGATGCACACCACCGCGGTGTGGTGGCAGGTCGAGCCCCGGGCCCTGGCGGACGCAGTGCCGGGCCGCCAGCAGGCCATCGACGGCTTTCTCGGCGCGGCCTACGCTATGCACCATGTGGCGGCGCTGCGGATCATGGCCGAGCCCAACGACCTCGGCCGGGCCGTCGGTGACGGCGACGCGCGCTGGTTCGCAACCGTGGGCGCGAGTGGGCGCGGCAGCCTGCGCACCCTGGACGGCGGCGAGGTGGATCCGGAGGCGGAGCGCCACTTCCGCCCCGCGGTGTTCCTGTACGACAACTACCCCGGCGGCGTCGGCCTCTCCGAGCCGCTGTTCGGCCAGCGTCACGCCGTGGCGGCGGATGCGCGGGATCTCGTGGCGGCCTGCGGCTGTGAGCACGGCTGCCCAGGCTGTGTCGGCCCGATCCTCGCCTCGGAGGACCAGCGCGGGTTCTCGCCCCGACAGGCGGCGCTGACCGTGCTCGAGCTGTTCATCGGTGATGAGTCTCCGCGCGCGTCTTGACACCCTCCGGCGCCAGGCCGGCACGGACGACGCCCCCGAGCGCGGGGGCGACGACGCCCTGCGCGAGCGCCTGCGTCGCCTTGACGGCGGCCGTCGGCGCCCGGGTGCGGCGGCGGGGCCGGTGCCGGCGGCGGACGTCGCCGCGTGCGTCGGCGGTGAGGTGGTGGCGGACTCGCTGGTGCGCGTGCGCCAGCGCATCCCGCTGGAGAGCGCGCACGGCCACGTGGCCCTGGGCCGCGTCGGCGACGCCGTCGCGCTGCCCGGCGTGGGGGCGTTCCCCGGCCGCTCCGCGGTGTTCATCGACACCGAGACCAGCGGTCTCGCCGGCGGCACCGGCACGGTGGCCTACCTCGTCGGCCTGGCGCGCCTGGATGGCACGGCGCTGGCGCTGGAGCAGTACCTGATCACGGCGTTCGCTGGCGAGGCGGCCATGCTCGCCGCTGTGCGCGATGCACTGGGCGGCGACGACGTCCTCGTCAGCTACAACGGCAAGTCCTTCGACGCGCCGCTGCTGCGCGACCGTTTCCGCCTGGCCCGGCAGTACCACCCCCTTGAACGGACCGGCCACGCGGACCTCCTGCACCCGGTGCGCCGGCTCTTCCGCCGGACGTGGCCGGACTGCCGGCTCGCCACCGCGGAGGCGCGCCTGCTCGGCTTCCGCCGGGACGACGATCTGCCCGGGAACCAGGCGCCGCTGGTGTGGTCCGAGCTGCTGCATGGCGGAACCACCGAACGGCTGCCGGCGGTGCTGGATCACAACCGTCGGGACCTCCTCTCGCTGGCGGCACTGTGGCCGGTGCTGGGGGAGGTCTTCGCCGAGCCCGCGCGCTGGGGCGCCTGCTCCCGGGCGGCGGCCCGGGCATGGTACATGAGTGGCGACGAGCGCCGGGCGCGGGCGGTGCTGGAGGCCGCTCCGGCCCTCGATGCGCCGGGGCGCCACGAGCTCGCCCGCCTGCGCCGCCGCGCCGGCGACTGGGCCGGGGCGCGCGCGATCTGGCAGGGCCTGGCCGAAGCCGGCGACGCGCACGCCGCGGAGGCGCTGGCGAAATACCACGAGCACGTCCGGCGGGACTGGCAGGGGGCGCTCGCCTGGACGTCACGCCTGCCCGCCGGTGCCGAGGAGACCGAACGGCGTCGTGAAAGGCTCGCGCGCAAGCGCGGCCGCGACGGTGCCCAGGGCGATCTCTTCCCGCGGTGACCGCGGCGGGGATGACCTATGCTTGGGATAAACGGCGGTGCATGCCGCCATACACGGATGCGAGGTATGGCATGACGGAAGCCGACGAGGCCCTGAGCGGCGTGATACTGGAGCACACCCGGGGCTGGACCCTGGACGAGGTGAGCGGCCTCTGCCGCGTGGAGACCCGCTGGGTAGTGGCGCTGGTGGACGAGGGCGCCATCGAGCCCGCGGAGGGTGCCGGGCCACCGGAGTGGCGCTTCGGCGGCGACGCGGTGGTACGCGTGCAGCGTGCCGCCCGGCTGATGCGCGACCTGGGCGTGAACGCCCCGGGGGCGGCACTGGCGCTGGAGCTCATGGAGGCGCTGGACGCCCGGCGCTCGGAGCTATCCTAGCTGGTCCAGGGGCAGGGCCGTGGTCTCCTTGAGCCGCTGGAGCAGGATGTTCGAGCGCACGCTTGCGACCATCGGCAGGCCCAGCAGCTCGTGGAGCAGGAACTCGGAGAAGCGTTCGAGATCCGGCGAGACCACGCGCAGGAGGTAGTCCGAGTCCCCGCTCACCGCCCAGCACTCCAGCACCTGGGGAAACGCGCCGATCCCCTCGGCGAAGGCGCGCGCCGGATCCGTGCCATGCTTCTCCAGCGAGACGTTCACGAACGCCATCACCCCCAGGCCGAGGCGGCGGCGGTCGAGCACGGTGGCATAGCCGCGGATGACCCCGGCGGACTCCAGGCGCTTGAGCCGGCGCTGACACTGCGACGGCGAGAGGTGCACGCGCTCGGCGAGGGCGACGTTGGACAGGCGCGCATTCGCCTGCAGTGCCTCGAGCAGGCGGTGGTCATAGGTGTCGAACGCGAGGGTGTGCGTGTCCATTGCGTATTGATCGGTGTCAATGCAGGTTCAATGCACAGTCTGCGCGTGAGACGGTGATTCTGCAAAAACAGTGCGTCACCGGTGCGGTATCGTCCCGGACATACCCACCCGACGTGCAGGAGGCGCATCATGAGCGCGGCCGAGCAGTATCAGGATCTCTGGGACAACCCCGTGGGCACGGACGGCTTCGAGTTCGTGGAGTTCGCCGCCCCCGAGCCGGAGGGGCTCAAGGCGCTGTTCCGGCGCATGGGCTTCAGCGAGGTGGCCCGTCACCGCAGCAAGGCGGTCAGCCTCTTCCGCCAGGGCGGGATCAACTTCATCGTCAACGCGGAGCCGGACAGCCAGGGTGCGGCCTTCGCCCGCGAGCACGGCCCCTGCGCCAACGCCATGGCCTTCCGCGTGCGCGACGCCGCGGCGGCGCTGGACACCCTGGTGGCCCGCGGTGCGACCCCGGTGGCCCCGCGCACCGGGCCGATGGAGCTCAACATCCCCGCGATCGAGGGTATCGGCGGTGCCCTGGTCTATCTGGTGGACCGCTACGGTGAGCAGTCGATCTACGACGTGGACTTCGAGCCCGTGCCCGGTGCCGATCCGAATCCGGCGGGCGCGGGGCTCACCTACATCGACCACCTGACCCACAACGTCGCCCGCGGGCATATGGATTACTGGGCGAACTACTACACCGAGCTGTTCAACTTCCGCGAGATCCGCTACTTCGATATCGAGGGCAAGCGCACCGGGCTGCATTCCCGGGCAATGACCAGTCCGGACGGGCACATCCGTATCCCGATCAACGAGTCGTCGGACGACAGGAGCCAGATCGAGGAATTCCTCCGCGAGTACAACGGCGAGGGTATCCAGCACATCGCCCTCGGCACGGACGATATCTGTGCCACCGTGGACGCGCTGACGGGCAACGGCCTGGGGCTTATGAGCACGCCGGCGACCTATTACGAGAAGGTCGACGAGCGGGTGCCCGGCCACGGCCAGGATCTGGAGGCCCTGCGCGCGCGCAACATCCTCATCGACGGCGCGCCCACCGAGGGCCAGGGCCTGCTGCTGCAGATTTTCAGTGAGACCGTGATCGGGCCGATCTTCTTCGAGTTCATCCAGCGCAAGGGCAACGAGGGCTTCGGCGAGGGCAATTTCCAGGCCCTGTTCGAGTCCATCGAGGAGGACCAGATGCGCCGGGGCGTGCTCGACGGGGGGGATCAGCCTGACGGGAAGTAGGCGCCAAGGCGCCGGAAGGTCCGGCCGAGGTCCGCGCTCAACCCCAGGACCTGCCGGCCGTCCTCCTCGCTATGGCGGCGTACGTCGGCAGAGAAACGGACCAGCGGCTCCGTCTCTTCGGGGAGGGCGAGGCTGATGTGCAGGGTCCCGCCTTCGCAGACCGCCGCGGCGGGGGGCAGCGCCACCCGGCAACCCTGCTCGCTGACGTCGAGGATCAGCGCGTTGTGTTCCTCGCCGTCGCCCATGCGCACGCGTGCCGGGAGCTGGCAGTTGAGTCTCGGTTCCCGGCGCAGCGCGAATGACTCGGTCTCCTCCGGATAGGCGATGAAGACCATGGGCTCCGGTTCGCGCAGGAGCTGGCGCACGTAGCTCCTGAACCCGTAGGCCACACCTTCGTGGAAGAAGCGCACCACCAGCGGGTCGCCCGGGCTCAGGCGCAGGCGCTCCAGCCCGCCGCCACCGGCGTTGTCGTGCAGGGCGAGATACCGGTCGGCGCGTGCGCCGAGCAGTGTCGTGACGATACGGCTGGCATAGCCCGGCACCTGGAGCTGCATGTTAAGCCCACAGAAGAACAGCTCCCCGGTGTCCTGTGTCGCCTCCGCCATTGTCCCCTCCGTGTCGTCGTCCGCAGGGAGTCTACCCGCGCCGGCGGTTAGGGGCTAACGCCGGCGGCAACCCGCCGGGGCCGGTCGAGCGTGGTCACCGGCGAACGGGTTAGACTGGGCGTCCGGGCGGTAGGCGCCCGGGAAAACGCGTTGAATGGAGCCACCCCATGACCCGCACTGTCCGCACCCTGGCCCACTGGGGCGCCTATCAGCTCGATATCGACGGCGAGGCCGTCACCGCCGTCCACCCCTGGCCCGATGATCCGGACCCCTCGCCGGTGGGCGAGGTCCTGCGCGAGACCCGCGGCCCCGAGCGTGTCGAGCGGCCGATGATCCGCCGCGGCTGGCTCGACGGGGCGTCCACCGGCGAGCGCCCCCGGGGCGCGGACGAGTTCGTGCCGGTCTCCTGGGAGACGGCGCTGGAGCATGTCGCCGGCGCCCTGGCACGCACCCGGCGGGAGTACGGCAACGAGGCCATCTACGGTGGCTCCTACGGCTGGGCCAGCGCCGGGCGCTTCCACCATGCCCAGAGTCAGGTGCACCGTTTCCTCGCCGCCATCGGTGGTTACGTCCGCTCGGTCAACAGCTACTCCTTCGCCGCGGCGGAGGTGATCACGCCCTACGTGGTGGGTTACGACTTCAACACCTTCCGCGCGGCCTCCACCTCGCTGTCCGTGGTCGCGCGGGAGACGGAGCTGCTGGTGTGTTTCGGCGGCACGCCGTGGAAGAACGCCCAGATGCAGTCCGGCGGCATCGGCCGCCACGTGGTCGGCCCGGCGCTGGAGGCCGCCGCGGCGCGGGGCTGCCGCATGGTCAACCTCTCGCCGCTGCGCGACGACCTCGCCCTGGCAGGTGCGGTGTGGCAGCCGGTGCGCCCCAACACCGACCTCGCGGTGATGCTGGGTATCGCCCACACGCTGGTCGAGGAGGGCCTGCACGACCGGGACTTCCTCGCGCGCTACACCGAGGGCTTCGAGCCCTTCCGGCGCACGCTCATGGGCGAGGCGGACGCCCCGGCGCGGGACGCGGACTGGGCGGCCTCGGTAAGCGGCGTGCCCGCCGCGACCCTGCGGGAGCTGGCCCGGGAGATGGCCGGGTCGCGGACCATGATCAACCTGAGCTGGTCGCTGCAACGCGCGGATCACGGCGAGCAGGTCTACTGGATGGGTATGGTGCTCGCGGCCATGCTCGGGCAGATCGGACTGCCCGGGGGCGGCTTCGGCGCCGGCTACTCCGCCGCGGGGTCGGTGGGCAACGGCGCCCACCGCCGGAAGCTGACCCGGCTGCCGCCCCTGCCCAATCCGGTGGAGGCCTTCATCCCGGTGGCCCGCATCGCGGACATGCTCCTGCACCCCGGTGAGTCCTTCGACTACGACGGCGAGCGCCGCCGCTACCCGGAATGCCGGCTGGTGTACTGGGCGGGCGGCAACCCGTTCCACCACCACCAGGACCTCACCCGCCTGGTGCGGGCGTGGCAGCGCCCGGAGACGGTGATCGTCCATGAGCCGTTCTGGACCGCCACCGCCCGGCACGCGGACATCGTGCTGCCGGTGACAACGCCGCTGGAGCGCGAGGACATCGGCGGATCGTCGGCGGACGACACGCTCGTGGCCATGGACCAGGCGTTCCCGCCCTACGGCGAGGCCCGCGACGACTACGCGATCTTCGCCGACCTGGCGGAGCGCCTGGGCGAGGGCGAGCGCTTCACCGAGGGGCGAGACGTCACCGGCTGGCTGCGCCACATCCACGGGGGCCTGCGCGAACGCTACCCGGAGCTGCCGGACTACGACGCCTTCCGCCGGCGGGGCTATCACCGTTTCGGTGAGGGTGAGCCGCCGGTGGAGCGGGTGCAGCTCGCCGACTTCCGCGCGGACCCCGAGCGCTACGCCCTGCCGACCCCGAGCGGGCGCATCGAGATCCACTCCCGGCGTATCGAGGCGATGGCGCTGGCGGACTGTCCGCCCCATCCGCAGTGGCTGGCGCCGTCGGAGTGGCTGGGCGGGGAGAGCGCGCGTCAGCGCCCGCTGCACCTGCTTTCCCACCAGCCGGCGAACCGGCTGCACGGGCAGTACACCCACGCCGCGCCGAGCCGGCGGGCGCGGATCGACGGCCGTGAGGCGGTGCTCATCAACCCGGAGGACGCCGCCGCCCGGGGGATCAGTGACGGCGACACGGTGCGCGTGATCAGCGACCGCGGCGCCTGCCTCGCCGGTGCGCGGCTGTGGGACGGCGTGATGGCCGGGGTCGCGGTCCTGCCCACGGGCTCCGACTATACCCCGGACCCGGCGGGCGGGCCGGAGCGCTCGGGCAACCCCAACGTGCTCACCCGGGACGTCCCGACCTCCGGGCTGGGGCAGGCGCCGAGCGCCCAGACCTGCCTGGTGGACATCGTCCCGGAGGCGGGGGTCAGTGCGTCCGCGCCAGCGTGAACAGCGCCGTGGCCACCTGGTGAGGGGGGTAGCGGCGCAGGCGCTCGACGAGCGCCTCCCAGCGCTGCCCGTCCGCCGCCAGGGGGGCGAGGGCGGTACCGTCGTCGGTCAGCGCGGTGAGCCGGGAAGGGCGGCCGGTCGCCTCCGGTGCGGTGGCGAGGCCGGCGTTGCGCAGCCAGTGAAGGTGCACCGCCACGGTCTCCGCGGGCCGGCCAGGGAGGTCCGCGGCGGCGACCGGCCCGGTGGCCAGCCGCTGCACGATCTCGCGCAGCAGGGCGCCGTCGACCTGCATGATTGTGCTCCCGGATGGATGTCCGTCGCCGATGATACCCCGGTGGCGCACTGATGACAGGAGGTGACGGCCATGGATGAGCAGGCCCGGGGGCAGCGCCGCATGGGCCGGGGCATGATGATGGCGTTCTGGGTGCTCGTGCTGGGGCTCGGGACCTGGTGGTTCCAGGGCGTGCTCGAGGACCGGCGCAACCCGAACGCGGGCGTGGCGCAGACCGGCGGAGACGGGCGGGTGGTGCTGGAGCGCAACCGTTCCGGGCACTTCGTCGCCACCGGACGTATCAACGGTGAGCCGGTGACCTTCCTGCTCGATACCGGCGCCACCTACGTCACCGTCTCGCCCGGCACGGCTTCGCGTCTGGGCCTGCGGGAGGGACCGGCGGCGACCTTCAGCACGGCCAACGGCCGGGTACGTGGCCACCTCACACGGCTGGATACCGTCGCCCTCGGAGGGCTCGCGGCCCGGGATGTGCGCGGTGCCGTCAACCCGGGGCTGGGCGACGACACCGCGCTGCTCGGCATGAGCTATCTTGGCCGTTTCGACATCCAGCTCAGCGGCGAGCGCATGATCATCCGCGCGCCGCAGCAGCGGCGCTGAGCCCGCGGGCTCAGGCCGCGGCCTGCCGGGGCGGGGTGGCGTCGCAGCGCTTCAGGGTCACCCGTGCCGCATCGCTCCAGTGCACCAGCGCCAGGTGGCCGTCGGCGGCCTCGGTGAGCGCGGTGCAGCTTTCCACCCAGTCACCGCAGTTGGTGTAGAGCACCCCGTCGATGCGCTCGATCTCCGCGCGGTGGATGTGGCCGCAGACCACGCCGTCCACGCCCCGCCGCCGGGCCTCACGCGCCGCGGCGTGCTCGAATCGGGCGATGTAGTCCGTGGCGTTGGCGACCCGGTGCTTCACGGCGTGGGCCAGCGACCAGTACGGGAAGCCGAGCAGGCGGCGGGCCCGGTTCACCCAGCGGTTGAGCCAGAGCAGGGTGTCGTAGGCGTGATTGCCCAGGGCCGTGAGCAGCGGACCGCACTGCACGACGGTGTCGAACTCGTCGCCGTGGAAGACCAGCAGCCGGCGACCGTCCGCGGTCTCGTGGACGATCTCGCGGTGGACGCTGACGCAGCGGACCTCGCTGCCGGCGTAATCCCGCAGGGCCTCGTCGTGGTTGCCGGGCACGTAGATCACCCGCGTGCCGTTCTCCGCCTTGCGCAGGATCTCGTGGATCACCGCGGTGTGCGCGTCCGGCCAGTGCACGCGCCGGCGGCGGTGCATCTCCCAGAGGTCGACGATGTCGCCGACCAGGTAGAGGTTGTCGCTTTCCGTCTGGCGCAGGAAGGTCAGCAGGAACTCCGCCTGGGCGCCTCGGAAACCCAGGTGCACGTCCGAGATGAAGATGCTGCGGTAGCGCGTTGTCAGCGTGCGTGTCGCCTTCGCCATGATGCCCCCTCGGGCTTGCCGGGACGCGGCCCACGCTGGCACGGCGGGGTTTCACGGATGTGATGCCACGGCGCCGCTTTCGTGACACGGCGCCGTGGGTTGCGGGGCTCAGCGCAGCTGACTGCTGCGGACCCAGCCGCTGTCGCCGTTACGGGTGCGTACGTGCACGTAGCGGCCCTCGCGGCGGCCGGTGGTCACGGGCTCGCCGGGCTCCAGGCGCCGGCCGCGGTCGGCGGTGGAGTCCGGATCGTCGAGGAGATAGGGCGCGGAATAGCGGGCCTTCGCGTTCCCGGCCGGTGCGGCCGTGGGCAGGGCGAGGAGCAGCAGGGCGGCAAGGACGAGGGTGTAGCGCGACATGTCGAACCTCCGTGTCGGTCGCGGTGGATGTGTTTACGTTAACGTTGGGGGGTGCCGGGTTGCAGGCGCATGGACAGATCCACGGCGCGGACGTGCTTGGTCAGTGCCCCGGTGGAGACGTAGTCCACGCCCGTCGCCGCGATGCCGGCCAGCCCCTCCCACTCGACGTTGCCGGAGGCCTCGAGCCGGGCGCGGCCGGCGTTCATGGCCACCGCCTCGCGCATGGCCGCCAGCGGGAAGTTGTCGAGCATGATGATGTCGGCACCGGCGGCCAGTGCCTCGGCGACCTCGTCGAGGGTCTCGGTCTCGATCTCGACGGTGACGTCCGGGTGGTGGTGGCGGGCGGCCTGCACGGCCGCGGTGATGCCGCCGCAGGCGAGGACGTGGTTCTCCTTGATCAGGATCGCGTCGAACAGTCCCTGGCGGTGGTTCACGGCGCCGCCGCAGGCGGTGGCGTACTTCTGGGCGCGGCGCAGTCCCGGCAGGGTCTTGCGCGTGTCGAGCACGCGGCAGCCGGTGCCGGCCAGGGCGTCGGCGTAGCGGCGCGCGGTGGTGGCCGTGCCGGAGAGCAGCTGCAGGAAGTTGAGCGCCGTGCGCTCGCCGGTGACCAGGCTGCGGGCCGGGCCGGTGAGGGTGCACAGCAGGGTATCGGCGTCGACGGCATCTCCGTCGTTCACGTGCCAGCGGATGTGTACCGCCGGGTCGAGGGCCTGGTAGACGGCGTCGAACCAGGGGCGGCCGCAGATCACGGCGGGCTCGCGCACGATCACCGTGGCCGTGTCGATCCGCCCGGCGGGCAGGAGCACGGCGGTGATGTCGCCGCTGCCGACGTCCTCGTCCAGGGCGCGGCGGGCATCGTCGGCGACGCGCTGGGGATCGATCACGCCGGGTCGTCCTCCGTCTCGTCGTCGTCGATGGCCGCGGGCCGTGGGGCGACGGAGTCGACGCGACGGCGCAGCGCCGAGCGCCCGAGCATGAAGGCGCTCACCGGTGCGGTGATGAACAGGAAGAAGGTGATCAGGAACTCGCGCACGCTCACCCCGCTCTCCGTGCCCGCGGCGTAGGCCACGAACGCGGCGAGCAGGCTGGCCAGCCCCAGCGTCGTCGCCTTGGTCGGGCCGTGCAGCCGGGTGAAGAAGTCCGGGAAGCGCAGCATGCCCAGTGAGCCCACGAGCACGAAGAAGGCCCCGATGAGGATGAACACGGCGGTGATGGCTTCCGACACGGTCGCCTCCGTTCAGTCCATGAGCGCGCCGCGGCCGAGGTACTTGGCCAGCGCAATGGTGCCGACGAAGCCCATCATGGCGATGAGCAGCGCCGCCTCGAAGTAGATGCGGTCGGCGAACTGGATCGAGACCAGCAGGATCAGCGCGATCGCGTTAATGTAGAGCGTGTCCAGGGCCAGCACTCGGTCCTCGGCGGTGGGGCCGGCGAGCAGGCGGTAAAGGTTCATGGCCATGGCCGCGATCACCGCGGCGAAGCCGATGTAGAGCGTCACCGTCAGCATTCCAGCAGCTCCTTGAGCGGGCGCTCGTAGCGTGTGCGGATGTCCTCCACGGCCTCCGTCTCGTCCGGGCAGTCGAGCATGTGCACGAACAGGGTGCCCCGGTCCGCGCTGAACTGGACCGACACCGTCCCGGGGGTGAGCGTGATGATGCTCGCCAGCGCCATCGCCCCGTGGGGTTCGCGGATCTCCAGCGGGATGATCAGGAATGCCGGGCGCAGGTCGCGGTTGCGCCGCGTGAGCACGATCCAGGCCACGGCGGCGTTGGCCGCGATGATGTCCCAGACCACCACCGGGATCAGCGTGAGCAGCACCTTCGGGCGGCGGAAGTGGATCCGGTCCGGCCAGAACCCCTGGGTAAGCTGCGGGATGACCAGGCCGAGGATCACCCCGACGAGGATCGCGCCGGCGCCGATGCTGTCGACGAGCAGCATCCAGATGACCAGCACGAACCCCGAGAGCACCGGATTGGGAAGCAGTCTCGCCAGCATGTCACGCCCCCTCGTCGTGGTGGCCGGGGCTGGTCTGTCGCCCGGCGTCCATGACGGCCTGGGTATAGGCCCCCGGGCCATCGAGGAGATCACCCGCCGTGGCCCGGGTGTAGCCGCTGATCGGCCCGGCGAAGACCGTCATCGCCACCACCAGAGCCACGCACAGCCCGGCGGGGACGTAGGCGGCCGCGTCCGGGGCGGCGACCGGCCCCGCCGGCGGCTCGTCCTTCCAGAACAGGGCGCTGCCCGCGCGGCTGAGCGCCACCACCGTGAACAGGCTGCCGGCGAGCACCACCGTCCATACCAGGGCGGTGGGCGAGACGCCGGCCACGGACTGGAGGATCAGGGTCTTGCCGAGGAAGCCGGAGAGTGGCGGGAGGCCGGCCACGGCCACCGCCAGGGCGGTGAAGAGCAGGCCGAGGGGGGCCCAGCCGCCGGGGCGGGGTGCCGGCTCGAAACGGTCCCCCGACTCCCCGCGGTGCTCACCGAGCACGCCGGCGAGCAGGAACATCCCCGCCGTGGCGATGGTGCTGTGGAGCAGGTAGTACAGCCCGCCGCCGATGGCCGCCGGGGTGAACACGGCGATGCCCACGACCATGGTGCCCACAGAGGTGAGCATGGCGTAGGCGACGAGCCGCCGCAGGCCGGCGGCGGCGAGCGAGCCGGTCATGCCGATGACGATCGTGGCGAGCGCGGCGCCGAGCAGCCAGGGGCCGACGGCCTCCACCGCCGCCGAGGCCGGGGCGTCGAAGACCACCGTGTATACCCGCAGAATGGCGTAGACGCCGATCTTGGTCATGATCGCGAACAGCGCCGCCACCGGCGTGGTGGCGCCGGCGTAGGCGTCCGGCAGCCACAGCGACAGCGGCACCAGCGCCGCCTTGATCGCGAACACCGTGACCAGCAGGAAGGCGCTGGCGTAGAGCAGGCCGCGGTCCGCCGGCGCGACGTCGGCGACCCGGCCGGCGAGGTCGGCGATGTTGAGTGAGCCGGCCACGGCGTACAGCGTGCCCACCCCGACGAGGAACAGCGCCGATCCCACCAGGTTGATCACCACGTACTTCACCGCCGCGCGGGTGCGGCCCGGCCCGTGGCCGTGGAGCAGCAGGCCGTAGGACGCGATCAGCAGGATCTCGAAGAACACGAACAGGTTGAAGATGTCCCCGGTGAGGAACGCCCCGTAGATGCCCATGAGCTGGAACTGGTAGAGCGCATGGAACAACCGCCCGCGCCGGTCCGTGCCCTGGATCGCCTGCAGCAGCGCGATCATGGCGATTACGGCGGTGAGCAGCACCATCAGCGCGCTCAGGCGGTCGAGCACGAGCACGATACCGTAGGGCGCCGGCCAGTCGCCGAGGGCGTAGGCGATCGCCGAGCCGTCGCTGACTGCGGTGACAGCCACGATCGCCGTCACCAGTCCGGCGGCGGTGGCGGTCACCGAGAGCACACGCTGGACGAACAGCGGCGCGCCGGCGATCAGCACCAGCACGAAGCCGGCGAACGCCGCGATGAGCACGGGCAGTATGGGCAGGTGTGTCATTCGCGTCCGTCCACGTGGTCGCTGCCGAGCTCGCGCCGGGCCTTGAGCGCGAGCACGAGTACGAAGGCGGTCATGGCGAAGCCGATGACGATGGCGGTGAGCACCAGCGCCTGGGGCAGCGGATCGGTGTAGGCCTTTGTGCCCTCATGGACGATCGGCGGCGCGTTGATCGCGAGCCGCCCGGTGCTGACCAGGAACAGGTTCACCGCGTAGGAGAGCAGCGTCAGCCCCAGAATGACCGGGAACGTGCGCGCCCGCAGCGTCAGGTAGATACCGGCGGCGGTGACCACGCCGATACCGCTGGCGATGAGGATCTCCATGAGCTAGCGCCCCTCCACCGGCGGCTGCTGTTTGCCGAACTGCGAGAGCATGAGCACCACCGAGCCGACCACGGTCAGGAACACGCCGAGGTCGAAGGCCACGGCGCTGGCGATCTCGAAGTCCCCGACCACTGGCCAGTTCACGTGGGAGAACGTGCTGGTGAGGAAGGGCACGTCGAACAGCCAGCTCGCCAGGCCGGTGAACCCGGCGGTGAGCAGGCCGGCGCCGATCATCGGGAAGTAGTTGCCGGTCAGGCGCTGCTCGGTCCAGTGCACGCCGCTCGCCATGTACTGGGTGACCATCGCCACGGCGGCGATCAGCCCGGCGATGAACCCCCCGCCGGGCTGGTTGTGGCCGCGCAGGAACACGTACACGGTGACCACGGCGAGCAGCGGCAGCATCACCCTGGAGCCGATCAGCAGCATCCTTGGGTGGCGGGCCTCGGTGTCCGCGCTCGCCATGGTGTGGGCCTCGTCACGGATCAGCGCGTAGACACACAGTGCGGCGATGCCGAGCACGGTGATCTCGCCGAAGGTATCGAAGCCGCGGAAGTCGACGAGGATGACGTTGACCACGTTGTGGCCGCCGCCGCCGGGCACGCTGGTCTCGAGGAAGTAGCGCGAGATCGAGTCCAGCGGCCGGGTCATCGCGGCATAGGCCAGCGCGGCGATGCCACCGCCGCCGGCGACCGCCAGGACACCGTCGCGCCAGCGCCGTCCCGGGCTGCTCTCGTGTGGGGTCTCCTTGGGCAGGACATTGAGCGCGAGCAGCAGCAGCACCGTGGAGACCACCTCCACCGAGAGCTGTGTGAGGGCGAGGTCCGGCGCGCTGATATAGATGAAGGTCAGCGCTGAGAGCAGGCCGACCACGCCGGTGGCCACCAGCGCCAGGAAGCGGTCGTGGTGGCGCAGTGCGATCACCACCGTGGCGATCACGCCCATGAGCCAGACCGCGACCGCCGGCAGCGGCGCCGGGGTGAGCGCCCGGCTGCCCGCGTCCAGCCCACCGGTGACGCCGCCCGCCGCTGCCATTACCACCGCGGCGCCGACCACCAGCACGACGTTGCGCTGTACGCTGCCGTCGTCGAGCCAGGCGGTGAGCCGCCGGCTCGCCGCGATGGCGCCGGCCAGCAGCGATTCGAAGCAGCCCTTGCCGGTGAACGCCGGGAAGGTCCGCTCGTGCCAGCGCTCCGCGGCGTCGCGGCGGTAGTACAGGGCCACGGCGCCGGCCAGCGCGATCACGCTCATTACCAGCGGGATGTTGAAGCCGTGCCACAGGGCCAGGCTGAACGGCTCCGGCGCCTGGAGCAGCACGCCGCCGGCGGCGGCGGTGAGCACCGTGCTGATCACCAGCGAGGGGACCACGCCGACGATCACGCAGATCAGGATGAGGATCTCCACGGGCACACGCATGTAGCGTGGCGGCTCGTGGGGGTGGCGGGGCAGGGCGCCGGTCTCGTCGCCGAAGAACACGTCGTGGACGAAGCGCAGCGAGTAGGCCGCGCTCAGCAGTCCGCCGATGGTGGCGAACACCGGCAGCAGCCAGCCGATGCCGCCGAGGCGCTCGCTCTCCACCACCACCTCGGTGAAGAACATCTCCTTGGACAGGAAGCCGTTGAACAGCGGCACGCCGGCCATGGAGGCCGCGGCGATGGCCGCGAGCCACATGGTCACCGGCATGTAGCGGCGCAGACCGCCGAGCTTGCGGATGTCGCGGGTGCCGGTCTCGTGATCGATGATGCCCGCGGACATGAACAGCGACGCCTTGAACGTCGCGTGGTTGATGATGTGGAACACCCCGGCGATCACGCCGGCCTGGGTATTGAGCCCGAACAGCAGGGTGATCAACCCCAGGTGGCTGATCGTGGAGTAGGCGAGCAGCCCCTTGAGGTCGTCCTTGAACAGTGCGCCGTAGGCGCCGAAGACCATGGTCGCCAGCCCGATCACTGTAACCAGCACGAACCATTCCTCGGTGCCCGAGAGCGCGGGATAGAGCCGGGCGATGAGGAATACACCGGCCTTCACCATGGTGGCGGAGTGGAGGTACGCGCTGACCGGCGTCGGCGCGGCCATGGCGTGGGGCAGCCAGAAATGGAACGGCACCTGCGCCGATTTGGTGAACGCGCCGAGCAGCACCAGCCCCAGGATCGGCAGGTACAGCGGGCTCGCGGTGATGGTGTCGCCGGCGGCGAGGATGGTCTGAAGCTGGTAGCTGCCGACCACGTGTCCGAGCAGGATCGCCGCGGCGAGCAGGCACAGTCCGCCGGCGCCGGTCACCGTCAGCGCCATGCGCGCGCCCTGGCGCGCGTCGGCGCGGTGGCGCCAGTACCCGATGAGCAGGAACGAGCTGATGCTGGTGAGCTCCCAGAACACCACCAGCAGCAGGATGTTGTCGGAGAGCACGATGCCGAGCATCGCCCCCATGAACGCCAGCAGCATCGCGTAGAAACGACCCATGGGGTCGTCCTCGCTGAGGTAGTAGCGCGCGTAGAGTATGATCAGGAGCCCGATGCCGAGGATCAGGCCGGCGAACAGCAACCCGAAGCCGTCGAGGAAGAAGGCGAGGTTCAGGCCCAGTGCGGGCATCCACGGCCAGCTCGCCTCGACCACGCCGCCTTCGAAGACCGTCGGCGCGAGCCCCGCCAGCAGCACCAGTGCCAGCGCGGTGGGGGTGGCGGCGGCCCATGCGCTGGCGGTGCGCCCGGCGCGTACCAGCACGGGAGGCAGTACAATGCCCGCCAGCGGTAGCAACACGATCAACAGGAGCTTCATGTCGTCTCTCTATGCCAACGGTCCCGGTGCCTGGCCCGGCGTGTACCGCAACACCCCGCTGGCGCCGGCGATGCCGCCGGCGTGTATGCGGCGCGGGGCGTTCGGGATCGGCGGCAGTCTAGCAGAACTCATCCCATGCGGCACGAGGGCCCGGAGATGTCGACGTGTGCGCCCCTTCTCGGTCAAAGTGATGTATAAACGGTGGAATGGGCGCGGTATTCCGTCCAAGGGGGTGTTTAGCGTGACGGGAGGGTTATGAACGCCGATGACAAGGTCGTGTACCTGAGGGACGGGCATCGCCAGCGCGTCTCCGAGGTCGTGCAGGACCTGCGCCATCTTGCCACCGAACGTCTGGTGCGCACCGCGACCCGGACCCTGGACCGCAGTGACGACGTCCTCTTCGAGCGCGCCGAGCGTGCCGCGGAGGCGGATACCCAGGAGGCCTATTTCCAGGCCATGCGCGAGCTGCGCCTGCAGCGCCGGCGGGTGGTCGCGCAATTCCGCGAGACGCTGGAGGGACTGTTCAGCGGCCTTGCCCGCCACCGGCCTGCCCCCCTGCGTTCGCGCGAGACCGCCGGTGACGCCGACAGCGAGGACCTCACCCTCATGGACGACCGCCGTCTCGAGGAGGCGGTTGCCATCGAGTCGGCGACCACGCGCCTGCGCGGCCGTCACGGTGTGCTCGTCGGCAGCGTCAACGCGCGCCTGCGTCATCTGCTCAAACTCGACGAGCTCACCTCGGATGCGAGTCCGTTCCATCCCCACACCGTCGTGCTGGCCTTCTCCCTGGCCATGCAGGACGTGGACATCGCGCTCAATCCCCGGCTGATCCTCTACAAGCTCTTCGAGCGCACCCTCGACCTGGAGCTGCCCCGCGTGCTCAAGGCCGTGGACGCCAAGCTCGAGGCGGCGGGCGCGCGTGCGGACACGGAGGATGAGCGCGCCGAGCGGCCCGAGGGCGAGACACCGGAGGAGACCCGCGACGCCGCGGAGCCGGCGGCACCCGCGCCGCCGGAGGACCCCGACGGGAAAGACGATGACGGCGCCGACGATGAGCGGGGTGTCGCCGAGCTGCTCTACCGGCTGATGCGCCGCATGAAGCATCAGGCGCGCCCCGCCGTCTCGCCGGGCAATGGCGGTGGCGGATGGGGCGGTGCCGGAGCCGAGGCCGCCCCGGGAAGCGGCGCCACCGCCGGCACTGGAACCGGCACCGGGGGCCCCGGTGGCGGAGACGGTGCCGGTCCCGGAGGGGGCGGAGCGGCCGGCGCTGCCGGCGGCGTCGCGGATCGCCGGGTGGTCCTGCGCGCGCTGACGGCCCTGCAGCAGGAGGTGCTCGACAGCGAGGAGACCGACCCGGACCGGATCAAGGCCCAGGTCAATCACTGGCTGGGCGAGCACGGCCACGCCACTGCCCTTGAGGCGTCGGTGGACGATGTCATCGACCTCGTGAGCATGCTTTTCGACAATCTGCTCGCCGATCCCAGGCTGGCACCGTCGCTGCGGGTGGTGATCGCGCGGCTGCAGATACCCGTGCTGCGGGTGGCGCTGCGTGACCGCAAGCTCTTCAGCCAGCCCGAACACCCAGCCCGCCGCCTGATCAACGAGCTCGCCGGCGCGGCCACGGGCTGGACCGAGCCCCAGGACCTCGACACCGACCCCCTCTATTGCAAGGTGACGGAGGTGGTCGAGCGCGTGGTCACCCGCTACCAGGATGACGTCCGGGTCTTCGACGTCGCGCTGCGGGATATACGCTATTTCGTCGAGCGCGAGCAGGAGCGTGCCCGGGTCATCGAGCAGCGCACGCGCCAGACCGCCGAGGGCAACCTGCGTGTGGAGGTCGCCCGCGAGGCGGTCCAGTCGGAGGTGGAGGCGCGGCTCGCAGAGCAGCGGGTGCCGACGGTAGTGGTCCGGCTGCTCGAGGAGGCATGGTTCCGGGTCCTGTTCATCACCGCCGTGCGCGAGGGCCGTGAGAGCGAGACCTGGCGGCGTCAGCTCACGGTCATGGACGAGCTGCTCTGGAGCGTGCGGCCCAAACGCGATGCCGACGAACGCCAGCGCATGCTCCAGCTCATGCCGCGGCTGCTCCAGGACCTTCGCGAGGGCCTCAACGGCATCATGTACAACCCTCACGAAATGACCCAGCTGTTTCGTGACCTGGAGTCGGTTCACCTGCGCTGTCTCACGCCGGGGGAGGACCCGGCCGGCGAGGAGGAGGGCGCCGACGGGTCCGCGTCCTCGCGGACTGCGGAGACGTCGTCGTCCGCGGCGGGCTGGGGACAGCGGCCACCGGACGCCGAGGACATGGCACGGGTGGAGTCGCTCGGCGTGGGCAGCTGGTTCGAGCTGCGCGACCATGATCCGGTGGTCCGCGCCAAGCTCTCCGCGCGTCTCGACGAGGGACGGCGTTACGTGTTCGTGAACCGTGCCGGTTTCCGCGTCGCCGAGTACGCGGCGGCGGAGATGGCCCGGGCGGTGCGTGATGCCGACGTGGTGGAGCTCGAGGAGGTGGCGGCGTTCGACCAGGCGCTGGAGCGTGTCATCGCCTCGCTGAGGGAGATCTACGCGGAATGAGACGACTGCTGCGGGTCGTCCTCGCCGGAGTGTACACGCTGATCGGCGGGGTCTGGATCGTTTCCGCGGTGGCGCTGGAGCGCCGCGCCGGCGTGCCGCCCCACGGGCTCGGCCGCTGGGCGCAGCGCCAGTGGTGCCGGGGCCTTTGCCGGCTGCTGGGTGCGCGGCTGGTCGTGCGCGGCGATCGCCCGGTGCCTGGACCGGTGCTACTGGTCTCCAACCACGTCTCGTGGCTGGATATCGTGTGCCTCGCCGCGCTCTGGCCGGTGGCCTTTCTGAGCAAGTCGGAGGTACGCCGCTGGCCGGTGATCGGGCAGGCGGCGACGGCGCTGGGGACGGTCTATATCGAGCGCGGGCGTCAGGCGGCCGCGGCGCGTGCGGTGGCGGCCATGCGCGATCGCCTGCATGCCGGTGCCCGCGTGCTCTTCTTCCCGGAGGGGACCACCGGTGACGGGCTCGGGGTGCGCCCGTTTCGCGCCCGGCTCTACCAGGCGGCCATTGATGCCGGTGCGCCGGTGCAGGCGGTGGCACTGCGTTACCATACCGACGACGGTCACGCCGAGGCCGTGCCCTTTACCGACGATCAGAGCCTGGTCACCAACCTCTGGCAGGTGGCGGGCTATCCCCGGCTGACCGTGACGGTGACGGTCGGGCCGCCCCGGACCACCGAAGAGCTCGGCCGCAGCGAACTCGCCCGCGCCACCTGCGAGGATGTCCGGAGAGGGCTTCGGTCCGGTGCGGCGGAGGAGGAGGCGGCGGCCCCGGAGGGCATACTGGAGCGTTCCTGAGACGGCGGGCTCCTGTCATGGTGCTGTCACCTTTTACGTGGATAATGCCGCGCGATCTCAGAGGATGGATGAGTTATGGCTGCGAGCATTCTGATCGTCGAGGACGAGGCACCGATCCGCGAGATGATCGCCATGGGCCTGGGCCGTGCCGGCTTCGAGGTCCGTCACGCCGAATCGGCGGAGGATGCCGAGGCGGCGATGCGCCTGGCGCGCCCGGATCTGGTCCTGCTGGACTGGATGCTGCCGGGCCAGAGCGGGCTCGATTTTGCCCGCGGGCTCAAGCGCCGTCCCGACTTCCGCGACATCCCCATCATCATGCTTACGGCCCGCGGCGAGGAGGAGGACCGTGTGCGCGGCCTCGACACCGGCGCGGACGACTACATCAGCAAGCCCTTCTCCCCGCGGGAGGTGATCGCGCGGATCAAGGCGGTGCTGCGCCGTACCCAGCCCACTGCCGGCGAGTCGCCGGTGGAGGTGGAGGGGCTGCGGCTCGATCCTGTCAGTCACCGGGTCAATGCGGGTGAGGACAGCGTGGAGCTGGGGCCCACCGAGTTCCGGCTGCTGCACTTCTTCATGACCCACCCGGAACGGGTGTTCACCCGCTCGCAGCTCCTCGACAACGTCTGGGGCACCAACGTCTACGTCGAGGAGCGCACCGTGGACGTCCACGTGCGTCGGCTGCGCAAGGGCCTGGAGCCCACCGGCCACGCCGGGTTGGTGCAGACGGTCCGGGGCACGGGCTACCGCTTCTCCGCCCAGGCGTGACCGTCCCGGCGCCGCCCCGATGATGCCGCGCAACCCCTGGCCGGAGGCCTGGCTGCAGGTGGCCCTGATGGTCGCGGGGGCGCTCGTCGTGGGTGCACTCGCCGGCCGTCCGTGGATGGTGCTGGCGCTGGTGCTGCTCGCCTGGATCGCGTGGCAGGGGCGTATGCTCATGCGCCTGGAGCGCTGGGTCCGCCAGGGCCGCCGGGTCCATCCGCCGCGGCTGGAGGGGGTCTGGGCGCATATCGCGGAGCTGCTGTTTCGCCGCCAGCGCGCCCAGGTCCGCCGTCGACGGCGTCTGGTCTCGCTGCTGCACCGCTTCAAGGCCTCCAGCGACGCCCTGCCGGACGCGGCCGTCGTTCTCCGTGCCGGTGGCGAGATGGAGTGGTGGAACCCGCAGGCGGCGCGCTACCTGGGGCTGCGCTGGCCGCTGGATCAGGGGCAGCGTGTCGCCAACCTCCTGCGTCATCCCGACTTCGCCGAATTCCTCGCCAATGGACAGACCCACGAGGCGGTGAAGATCCCCTCGCCGGTGGACGAGGAGCTCACCCTGGAGATCCGGATCGTGCCCTACGGCGAGGACCGGCGCCTGCTGCTGGCCCGCGACGTCACCCGCGTGCACCGCCTGGAGGTGATCCGGCGGGACTTCGTCGCCAACATCACCCACGAGCTGCGCACCCCGCTGACCGTGATCCAGGGCCTGTCCGAGACGCTGGCGGAGTTCGGCGGCGAGCCGGAGGAGATCAGCCGCTCGCTGGAGCTCATCGACCAGCAGACCCGGCGTATGGGACGGCTGATCGACGATCTGCTCCTGCTCTCCCGCCTGGAGACCGCTGACCGGCCCCGCGAGCCGCGGCAGGTGGACGTTGCCGCGATGCTCGAAGGCGTGGTGGAGGAGGCCCGGGCGCTCAGCGACGGGCGGCACGTCATCCACCTCACCGCGGATCCGGCCCTGGTGGTGGAGGGCGACGAGGGCGAGTTGCGCAGTGCGTTCAGCAATCTCGTGGTCAACGCGGTGAAGTACACCCCCGAGGGCGGGCACATCGACGTGCGCTGGCAGGAGGGCGCGGGCGGCGCCGGCCTGTGCGTCGCGGATACCGGGCCCGGCATCCCCGCCCACCACGTCCCGCGCCTCACCGAGCGCTTCTACCGCGTCGACGGTGGCCGCAGCCAGGCTTCCGGCGGCACCGGGCTGGGGCTCGCCATCGTCAAGCACGTGCTCTCGCGCCACGGTGCGCGGCTCGACATCCAGAGCCGGGTGGGCGAGGGCAGCACCTTCTGCTGCCTGTTTCCGGTCTACCGGCGGGTCCGTGCGGGGGCTGCCGAGCGCCGGCACTGACCGTTCACCGGTTCCGGCGCCGTGCATCCCTTGATGGCGCGGTTAACCCCGTGCCGTCCGGACGACCGGCCCCGCTGGCGTTCGCCGCCATGTCCCATCGGGCAGCGTCGTCACTGGCAGCCAGCGTGGCCCGGGTAATATATCTGTAATTGCGTATATACGAATATCCAAATATATTCCCGGGGTACAACCTCACGGACTGGCGTGCCGGATTGGCCGGTGGTGCTGTGCCGTGGGATATGGAGGTGAATGCATGGGGGAGCCGGCGACGGTAACCGGGGTCATGGACGGCGCCGCTTCGGCGTTTTTCCGGGCATTGGGTGACGAGACACGGTTACGGGCGGTCATGCTGCTGCATGCGGCCGGGGAGCTGTGCGTGTGCGAGCTGACCGCGGCGATCGGAGTCTCCCAGCCGAAGATGTCACGCCACCTGGCGTCGCTGCGTGAGGCCGGACTGGTACGCGATCGCCGCGAAGGGGCGTGGATCCATTACCGGATCGCCCCGTCCCTGCCCGCCTGGCAGCTGCGGGTGCTGGAGAGCACCGCTTGCGAGCTGGCGGCGCGGGCACCATTCACGGCCGACCGGGACCGCCTGGACGCCATGCCGGAGCGCCCGGGCGCGCGCTGTGGCTGAGCGGGGGGCCGTGGAATCGTGAAACGCCGCATTCTGTTCCTGTGCACCGGCAACGCCTGCCGCTCCCAGATGGCCGAGGGATGGGCCCGTCATCTCGGTGGTGAGCGTGTTGACGTGCGCTCCGCCGGCATCGAGGCCCACGGGCTGCACCCGCGGGCGGTGGAGGCGATGGCCGACGCCGGTGTGGATATCTCCGGGCAGGCCTCCCATCGGCTGACCGGCGAGGACCTGCAGTGGGCTGATCTTGTGGTCACCGTCTGCGGACACGCCGACGAGCATTGCCCGGTCCTGCCGCCGGGCACCCGACGGGTGCACTGGGCCGTGGACGACCCGGCCCGGGCCGATGGCGACGGGGACACGCTCCGGGCCATCTTTCACGCCTGCCGTGACGGAATCCGCGAGCGCGTGTCACGGCTTCTCAACGAGGGTGACGACGATGGCGCATGAAGACCTGCCCAATATCGACCCGGAGCTGTTCCGTGCGCCGGACCCCGCCGAGCTTGGCCTGAAGCCGGAGGTGACGCACCCGCCGCGTATCCTGCTGCTTTACGGCTCGCTGCGGGAACGCTCGTTCAGCCGGCTCGTGGTCGAGGAGGCGACGCGACTGCTCCGGGCCATGGGCGCGGAGCCGCGCATCTTCCACCCGAGCGGCCTGCCGCTGCCGGACGCCGGGGATGCGGCGCATCCGAAGGTCCAGGAGCTCCGCGACCTCGCCACCTGGGCGGAGGGCATGGTGTGGTGCTCGCCGGAGCGTCACGGGGCGATGACCGGCGTCATCAAGGCGCAGATCGACTGGATCCCGCTGTCGCTGGGCGCCGTGCGACCGACCCAGGGCAAGACCCTGGCGGTGATGGAGGTCAGCGGTGGCTCCCAGTCGTTCAACGCGGTCAACCAGCTCCGCGTGCTCGGGCGCTGGATGCGGATGCTCACCATCCCCAACCAGTCGTCGGTGCCGAAGGCCTTCATGGAGTTCGGGGACGACGATCGCATGAAACCGTCCCCGTACTACGACCGGATCGTCGACGTCATGGAAGAACTGGTGCGCTTCACCTGGCTGGTCCGGGACCGTGTCGGGGCACTCACCGACCGCTACTCCGAGCGTCGCGAGAGTGCTGACGCGCTCTCGGCGCGGGTCAATCAGCGCGCCCTGTGAGGCGCCGGGCAACAGGAGGGGCGCCTTGAACGCCGAGCAACAGACACAGACCGCCGCACCGGCCGTCAGCGAGGGGATGGGCGTATTCGAGCGTTTCCTCTCCGTGTGGGTGGCGCTGGCCATCGCGGCGGGGGTCGCCCTGGGCCAGTTTGCACCGGCGGTGCCCGAGGCCCTGGCGCGCTGGGAATATGCCCACGTGTCGATCCCCGTGGCGGTGCTGATCTGGGCGATGATCTTCCCGATGATGGCGCAGATCGATTTCACCGCGGTCATCGGCGTGCGCCACCAGCCCCGCGGGCTGATCATCACCACCACCGTGAACTGGCTGATCAAGCCGTTCACCATGTTCGCCATAGCGTGGTTATTCCTGAAGGTGGTCTTCGCGCCGCTCATCCCGGTGCCGCTGGCGAACGAATACCTCGCGGGCGCGATCCTGCTGGGGGCGGCGCCCTGCACGGCGATGGTGTTCGTCTGGAGCACGCTCACCCGCGGGGACGCCGCTTACACGCTGGTGCAGGTCGCGCTCAACGACCTCATCATGCTGTTCGCCTTTGCGCCCATCGTGGTGTTCCTGCTCGGGGTCTCCAGCATCCAGGTGCCCTGGGACACGGTGGCGCTGTCGGTGGTGCTGTACATCGTCATCCCGTTGTCCGCCGGCTATCTCACACGGCGGGCGCTTACCGCGCGGCGCGGCGGTGACTGGTACGAGCAGGTCTTCCTCGCCCGGATCGCCCCGGTGACCCCGGCGGGGCTGATCATTACCCTGGTGCTGCTGTTCGCCTTTCAGGGCGAGGTGATCCTGCGGGCGCCGCTGCACATCGCGCTTATCGCGGTGCCGCTGGTCGTGCAGACCTTCCTGATCTTCTTCCTTGCCTACGGCTGGGCGCGGGCCTGGCGGGTGCCGCACTGCGTGGCGGCGCCCGGTGCGATGATCGGGGCGAGCAATTTCTTCGAGCTCGCGGTGGCGGTGGCCATCGCGCTGTTCGGGCTGCAGTCGGGGGCGGCGCTGGCGACGGTGGTGGGCGTGCTCGTGGAGGTACCGCTGATGCTCGCACTGGTGCGCATCGCCAACGCCACCCGCGGGCACTTTCCTGCCCCCGTGGCGGCCGCCGGTCGGCGGGCGTGATCTGACGCATGGACCCGTCCGGGGCGCGCTGCTAGAGGGTACGGTGCGGAGTCCGGGTGCGGGCTGCCATCGAACTTCAGCCTTGCGTTCACATGTTTGTCATTTTCCATGCCTAGACTTTGCGCCCAGTTGCCCGGCGGGAAAAACAGGCCGGGCCACGTTGCCAGGCCCCCGAACGGGGGAATATCTGCCCGACGTCAACGAGGAGTTACCTGATGCAGACCTGGAAGAAGTCCGCCATCGCGGCTGCCGCCGTGATCACTCTGGGCGCCGCCACCGGTGCGCAGGCGCGTGATCAGATCCGCATCGTCGGCTCGAGCACGGTCTATCCCTTCGCGAGCTATGTGGTCGAGGAGTTCGGTGCCACTACCGATTTCCCCACGCCGGTCATCGAGTCCACGGGCTCCGGCGGCGGCCTGAAGCTCTTCTGCGAGGGCGCCGGTGAGGACACCCCGGACATCACCAACGCCTCGCGCCGCATCAAGGTCAGCGAGTTCCAGCGTTGCCAGGACAACGGCGTGACCGAAATCACCGAGACGGTCGTCGGCTACGACGGCATCGTCTTCGCCCAGTCCGCGGGTGATGAGCCGATCAACCTGACCCGCGAGCAGCTGCTGCTGGCGACGGCCGCCAAGGTGCCGCAGGACGGCAAGCTCGTGGACAACCCTTACAACAACTGGAACCAGATCGACTCCAGCCTGCCGGATCGCGAGATCGTGATCTACGGCCCGCCGACCTCCTCCGGCACCCGTGACGCCTTCGAGGAGCTGGTCATGGAGGCCGCTTCCGAGGACATCGACGCCTACGGCGGCGGCTACACCGATATCCGCCAGGACGGCGTCTACGTCCCCTCTGGCGAGAACGACAACCTGATCGTCCAGAAGCTGGCCCAGAACACCGACGCGTTCGGCATCTTCGGCTACAGCTACCTCGAGGAGAACACCGACAAGATCATGGGTGCCTCCATCGACGGTGTCGAGCCGAAGCCGGAGAAGATCTCCTCGGGTGACTATCCGGTCTCGCGCAGCCTGTACTTCTACATCAAGAACGCCCACGTCGGTCAGGTCCCGGGCATCCAGGAATACGCCAACCTGTTCATGAGCAAGAAGATGATCAGCCGGGTCGGCTACCTCAAGGATCTTGGCCTGATCCCGCTGCCACAGGACGTGCAGGACAAGTACCGTGAGGTGGTCAAGAACCTCGAGCCGCTGAAGCTCTCCGAGCTCAAGTAACACGCGGTGAGGTGGAGCGGAGCGCCATCACCCCACGTGGCGGCGCCCCGCGACTGGAACCGGCCATCCGGAGGGTGGCCGGTTCCTTTGGTAGGGGTTGCGCTTGCGCGCGTTTGCCTTAGGCTTGCGCCCAGTCTCGACCCGCGGTGCAGACGCTGAACGGAGGGCCCGGTGGATACGGGTAATGCAATCCTGGTGTTCTTCGGGGGACTGATCCCCCTGAGCTATGCTGCCTTCGTCATGGGGCGGCGGCGCGCGGTCTCGCTGGCCCGCGGCGGTGGTGAACGCATGCATTCGCGGCCCCAGCAGTATGGCTGGTACGCCGTGGTCTGGATGGCCATGCCGGCCATCGCGGTGGCCCTGGTGGCGAGCTTCGCCGGCCTGCTGGGCATTGCCCATCCGCCGGTGACGATGACCTTTACCGCCGCACTGGTGCTGGCCGCCGGCGGTCTGGCCGCCGGGCTGCACCGGATCCGCCCGGAGCTGCGTGCACGCAATCACCTGGACCGGCTGGTGCGCTGGCTGCTGCTCGCGGCGGCGCTGGTATCCATCGCCACGACGATCGCCATCGTGCTGTCCATCGTTTTCGAGGCGATCCGCTTCTTCAAGGTGGTCAGCATCTGGAACTTCGTGACCGGCACGGAGTGGGCGCCGGACAAGGCCTTCCTGGTCGGTGCCGGCCGGGCCGGCGAGGCGGGCGCCTCGGGGTATACCTTCGGTTCGGTGCCGCTGTTCGCGGGCACGTTCATGGTCACGCTCATTGCGATGGCGGTGGCGCTTCCGGTGGGACTGTTTTCCGCGATCTTCATGTCCGAGTACGCGAGCCGCCGGGTCCGTGGTATGGCCAAGCCGGTTCTGGAGGTGCTCGCGGGTATCCCCACGGTGGTCTACGGCTTCTTCGCCGCGATCACGGTTAGCCCGCTGATCGTGGATATCGCCGCGTTTTTCGGGCTGGATGCGTCCTACAACAACATCCTCTCGCCGGGGCTGGTGATGGGGATCATGATCATCCCCTTCATCTCCTCGCTGTCCGACGATGTCATCAACGCCATTCCCCAGAGCCTGCGGGAGGGGGCGTATGCGCTCGGTACGACGAAGAGCGAGACCATCAAGCAGATCCTGCTGCCGGCGGCCACGCCGGGCATCGTCTCGGCGACGCTGCTGGGCGTCTCCCGGGCGCTGGGCGAGACGATGATCGTGGTCATGGCCGCGGGCCTGCGTCCGAACCTGACCGCGAACCCGCTGGAGGCGATGACCACCGTTACCGTGCGTATCGTCGACGCACTCACGGGCGATCAGGAATTCAACAGCCCGGCGACGCTCTCGGCGTTCGGCCTGGGCCTGGTGCTGTTCATCATCACCCTCTCGCTCAACGTGATCAGCGCCGTGATGGTCCGGCGCTTCAAGCAGCAGTACGACTGAACGGGGCCAGCGCATGAAACTCAAGGGTTCCAGGGACAATCCGCGTCTGCGCCGGCGCTATCGCGCGGAGCGGCGCTTCCACACCATCTGCGGGGGCGCGATCCTGCTCGCCGTGGCGTTCCTGGTGGCGTTCTTCGCAGACATCCTCAGCCAGGGGCTGCCGGCGTTCTACTACACCGAGGTCAAGGCGCAGATCACCTATAACCAGGATACGGTGGAGCTGCCGCCGCTGGCGGTCTCTGACAAGCTGCGGCCCATCGTCTCCCGTGGCGTGCTCCGGGTGATCCCGCAGGAGGTGGAGAAGAACCCGGACCTGCTGGGGACCACCGTGGAGCGCTGGGTGCCGGCGAAGTCCGACATCGACCAGTTCCGCAAGGGGCATACCAAAAAGCTCGATGATGACGTCGTGCAGACCGTCCACGAGCTGGAGCAAAGCGGGCGGCTGCGCACCGCGTTCAATACGCCGTTCTTCACCAACGGCGACTCCAAGCTGCCGGAGATGGCGGGCATCTGGTCTGCGGCGGTGGGCTCGATCTATCTGCTGGTGCTGACATTCCTGTTCGCCTTTCCGATCGGCGTGATGACCGCCGTCTACCTCGAGGAGTTCGCGCCGGACAACCGCCTCACCCAGACCATCGAGGTGAACATCAACAACCTTGCCGCGGTGCCGTCGATCCTCTTCGGCCTGCTGGGGCTGGCGGTGTTCATCAACTTCTTCGGTGTGCCGCGTTCCTCCGCCCTGGTGGGCGGACTGACCATCGGGCTGATGACGCTGCCGATCATCATTATCTCCTCGCGGGCGGCGCTGCGCGCGGTGCCCGACCCGATCCGGCTGGGTGCCCTGGCCATGGGGGCGACGCGCTGGCAGGTGGTGCGCGATCACGTCCTGCCGCTGTCGCTGCCGGGGATCCTCACCGGCACGATCATCGGCCTGGCCCAGGCCATCGGCGAGACGGCACCGCTGATCATCGTCGGCCTGATCGCCTACATCCCGGATGCGCCGACCTCCATCACCCAGGCGGCGACGGTGCTGCCCGCCCAGGTCTTCACCTGGGCGAGCATGCCGGAGCGGGCCTACGTCGAGAAGACGGCGGCGGGCATCGTGGTGCTCCTCGTCGTGCTGCTGTCCATGAACGCGGCCGCCGTGCTGTTGCGCCGCCGTTTCGAACGCCGCTGGTAGCCAGGGGACCGTAACGCTATGTATTCTGCCGAAACGCTTGAAAGCCGGTCCGAGATGACGAACACCGACACCGAAGACACTACCGCCACCCCACGGGGCCGTCACTCGGAGACGCCGCCGACCAAGGTGGAGGTCCGGGACCTGCGCCTGTGGTATGGCGACACCCAGGCCCTGTTCGACGTGAACATGGACATCCAGGAGCGTCAGGTCACCGCGCTGATCGGGCCCTCCGGCTGCGGCAAGTCCTCGTTCCTGCGCTGCCTCAACCGTATGAACGACCTGGTCCCGGGGGTGCACATCGAGGGGCGCGTGGAGCTCGACGGCGAGGACATCTACGACCCGAGCGTGGATGTCGTGCAGCTGCGCTCCCACGTCGGCATGGTCTTCCAGAAGCCCAATCCGTTTCCCAAGAGCATCTACGAGAACATCGCCTACGCGCCGCGGTTGCACGGGCTCGTGAACGGCCGCTCGGAGATGGACGACCTCGTGGAGATGAGTATCCGTCGCGCGGGGCTGTGGAACGAGGTGGCGGACCGGCTGCACACGCCCGGTACGGCGCTGTCCGGCGGCCAGCAGCAGCGCCTGTGCATCGCCCGGGCGATCGCGGTGAATCCGGAGGTGATCCTCATGGACGAGCCCGCCTCAGCGCTGGATCCGCTGGCCACGGCCACCATCGAGGAGCTCATCGATGAGCTCAAGGACAACTACACCATCGTGATCGTGACCCATAATCTCCAGCAGGCCGCCCGTGTCGCCGGCTACACGGCGTTCTTCCACCTGGGGCGGGTCGTGGAGTTCAACGATACCGACACGCTGTTCACCAACCCGCGTGAGCAGAAGACCGAGGACTACATTACTGGGCGTTACGGCTGAGCACCGGTCCAGCGGGGTAGGAAAGGATGGTGGACAAGAAATCGATTTCCCAGCACATCTCCCAGCAGTTCAACGAGGAGCTCGAGGCGATCCTCAACCGCGTCATGGCCATGGGCGGGATGGTCGAGCAGCAGCTCGCCGACGCCCTGGTGGCGATGGTGGAGGGCGACACGGATCGCGGCGAGAAGGTCGTCACCAGTGACTACAAGGTCAACGCCATCGAGGTGGAGCTGGACGAGGAGTGCACCCAGGTGCTCGCCCGCCGCCAGCCCACGGCGAGCGACCTGCGCCTGGTGCTCGCGGTGATCAAGACCATCACGGACCTGGAGCGTATCGGCGACGAGGCCGAGCGTATCGGCCGCATGGCGCTGCATCTGCTGGAGGCGGACCGCCAGAGCGGGCCCATGGGTGAGATCGAGGCCCTGGGCGAGCACGTCAAGGGCATGCTTCGCGGTGCCCTGGATGCGTTCGCGCGCATGGACGCCGAGCAGGCGGTGCGGGTGGCCCAGGAGGACATCACGGCTGACGCGCAGTACGACAGCATCATGCGCCACCTGATGAAGTACATGGAGGATCACCCCAAGGCGATCTCGCCGGTGATGGATATCATGTGGTCGGCGCGTTCGCTGGAGCGTATCGGTGACCGTGCCCGCAACATCTGCGAGTACGTGGTCTACTTCGTCCGCGGCAAGGATGTACGCCATACCAGCTTCGAGCAGATGGCCGCCGAGGCCACCGGCGACCGGCGCTAGCCCGGTCCCGGTAGGCGCCGGTTGCGGACCGCCGATTGTCGATCGCTTCCGAGCGATAGGTTCGCGGCCGATCTGGCGGGATGTCGGCTGCCGGGAGCAGCCGACCTACGGTAGGGGCGGGTTACCGGGTTTGCTGGCGGGAATCCTTTGCGGAACGCCCGTGGAGTAGACCGGCGTTGTAGGTTGGCTGCTCCCGGCAGCCAACATCCCGTCCTGCGGTGCCGGCGACGTCGACCGCCTTGAGCGGCCGACCGTACGCCCCCGGCGTGCGCGCGCTTCGCCGGCGGGGCAACGCCAGGATGGCCGCCCCGGGGGCGGTCATGCGCAGGCTCGTCCACATCCGCTTCGGCGTCATCAAAAAACAGACACCGGATACCCCGCAAATCGCTTGATACGCGAGACGGTATCTACGGCAGAGGCCGATCCGCCGCGATCCCGGGCAGGCAGGTCGCTCCTGCCAGCCTACGGCGATCATGGATCGTCCCGGTGCGTCGGGGCGCATGGCCGGTCACCGCGCCGGGGACGATCATTCCCTCAGCCGCCGCAGGTCGTGCGCCGAAGGCGTGCGACATCCCGGATCAAGGCCAGCGGACGTCGTCGGGCACGGGCCGTTGCCGTCGTCCACCGGCCCACGATCATTCCTTCAGCAGCAGCAACTCAAGCAGCGCCTTCTGGGCGTGCAGGCGGTTCTCCGCCTCGTCCCACACCACGCTCTGCGCTCCCTCCAGGACCTCGGCGGTGACTTCCTCGCCGCGGTGTGCGGGCAGGCAGTGCATGAACAGCGCGTCCTCCGCGGCCTGCGCCATCAGTCCGGCGTCCACCTGGTAGGGGCGGAACGCGGCGATGCGCTCCTGCTGCTCGGCTTCGAAGCCCATGCTTGCCCACACGTCGGTGACCACGAGGTCCGCGCCGGTCACCGCCGCCGCCGGGTCGGAGGTCAGGCTGATGCGGTCGCCGTCCACCAGGGACGGATCCGGGGCATAGCCCTCGGGGGCGGCAATGCGCAGGCGGAAGTCGAACAGCCGGGCGGCCCGCATGTAGGACAGGCACATGTTGTTGCCGTCGCCGAGCCAGGCCACCGTGCGGCCGCGGATGTCGCCGCGGTGCTCGAAGTAGGTCTGCAGGTCGGCGAGCAGTTGGCAGGGGTGGGCGTCGTCGGTGAGGCCGTTGATTACCGGCACGCGGGAGTGGTCCGCGAAGCGGGTCACCGTGTCATGGGCGCTGGTGCGGATCATCACCGCATCGACCATGCGCGAGATCACCCGGGCGGTGTCCTCGATGGGTTCGCCGCGGCCGAGCTGGGTGTCCCGTGGCGAGAGGAACAGCGCCGAGCCCCCGAGCTGGGCCATGCCCGCCTCGAAGGATACGCGGGTGCGCGTCGACGATTTCTCGAAGATCATGCCGAGCACGCGGCCCGTCAGCGGCGTGTGCACCGCGCCGTCCGCGTGCAGCCGGCGCAGCTCGGAGGCGCGCCGGAGGATGCCGAGGAGCTCTTCCGGGGTGCAGTCGTCCAGGGTCAGGAAGTGTCGCGGCTGCATGCTCGTCCTGCCTCGCTGTCTGTCCCGCCAGGGGATCGGCCCGGGGCGTCCCTTCGCCTGCACAGGGCCCGGGTGACGAAAATAAAAAAGGCAGCCACGGCGCGGCTGCCTTGCAGGCGATTATAGGGAGACGCCGGCGGGGCGGCAAGCCGCCCCGCCGCGGTCTGTCAGCCGCTGAAGTTGCGGTTGACGAACTCCCAGTTGATGAGGTTCCAGAACGCCTCGAGGTACTTCGGCCGCGCATTGCGGTAGTCGATGTAGTAGGCGTGCTCCCAGATATCGCAGGTCAGCAGCGGGGTCACGCTGGTGTCGGTGACCGGGGTATCCGCGTCGTCGGTCTCGCGGATCTCGACGCGGCCGTCGGCGGTCTTGACCAGCCAGCCCCAGCCGGAGCCGAAGTTGCCGGCGGTCTTCTCGTTGAACTCCTTCTTGAAGTCCTCGAAGGAGCCGAACGCCTGGTTGATCGCCTCGGCGACCGGGCCCGTGGGTTCGCCACCGCCGTTGGGGCTCATGGAATTCCAGTAGAAGGTGTGGTTCCAGACCTGGGCGGCCTGGTTGAACAGCCCGCCGCTGGCCTTGCGGATGATGTCCTCGAGGGGCATCTGCTCGAATTCCGTGCCCTCGATGAGCGCGTTGGTCTTGTCCACGTAGGCCTTGTGGTGCTTGCCGTAGTGGTACTCCAGGGTCTCCTGGGAGATGTGGGGCTCGAGCGCGTTCATCGCGTAGGGGAGTTCGGGCAGTTCGATCTTCATCTTGCAGCTCCTGTGCTTGGATTGCTTGTAGCGCCCCGCGCAAGCCGGGACGGATGGATCGCTCTTTATGGTGCCGGTCTGCCGCGCGCGGCGGCGATGACGGTGTGTCGTCGCAGTCTAGTCAGCCGGGCTGACGCGAGGCAACACGCGTCCGGGAAGGTGGGGGCGGGGAAGGTCGAGTTCAAGCCCGCCCGGAGGCGGGCTTGATTCGCAGGTCAGTGGCGGGTGAGCTGGTCCCGCAGGTTGGCAAAGGGCGTATGGGTGGCGTGCCAGTCGGAGCCGTTCTCGCTGGCGGAGGCGGTTTCGGTGTAAGAAGCCTCCGCGGACTGGCCGGGCAGACCGTCGTCCTCATGGACCTCGGCCCAGGCGTCGGCGACCAGATGCTCGAAGCGACTGCCCTGGATGTCGTGGTCCTGGAGCTTGCGGGGATCCCAACTCTTGATGGCCATATTTGCTGTCCTCCACTGGGGTGTTCCCACTGACAACGGTAGCCAACGCCGCCGGGGCCGTCATCCCGGTCCCGATGAGCGTGAACGGGGTTCATCGGGACGCCGTGTTGCGTGAAACCGGGGTGTGGCAGACTGGTTGGTCCGCCGTCCGGCGGCAGTAACCGGGAAAGGCGCAAAATGGGCGTATTGTCCGCCATCGATCTGCACTGCCACAGTCTGGCCTCCGACGGTGCCCTGGCACCGGCGGAGGTGGTCGCGCGAGCCGCGGCAAACGGCGTACGGGTACTGGCACTGACCGATCACGACACGGTGGCCGGTCTCGATGAGGCGGGCGCCGCCGCGCAGCGGCATGGCGTCGAGCTCGTGCCCGGGCTGGAGCTGTCGGTGACCTGGGCCGGCGGCGACCTGCACGTCGTGGCCCTGGGGGTGGACCCGACGCACCCGGCGCTGACCCGGCTCCTCGACGGCCAGGTCGCCGCCCGCGACGACCGGGCGGCCCGAATCGCGCACAAGCTCGAGCGCGCGGGGGTGGACGGTGCCCTGAACGCGGCCCGGGCGGAGGCCGGCGAGGGTGCCATCGGGCGCGCGCATTTTGCCCGGGCGCTGGTGGCCCGGGGCGTGGTGGACTCCCACCAGGCCGCCTTCCGGCGCTATCTTGCCCGGGGCCGGCGGGCGTATGTGGGCTCGGGCTGGGTCGCCATGACCGAGGGTATCGAGGCAATTCACGCCGCCGGAGGACGCGCGGTGCTCGCCCACCCGACGCGCTACGGTCTCACCGCCACCAAGCTCAGCCGGGCGTGCACCGCCTTCGCCGAGGCCGGGGGCGACGGGATCGAGGTGGTGGTGGGCGGGGGCGGGCCCGGCGACCTGGACGCCGCGCGCTCACGGGCGTTGCGCCTGGGGTTGACGGCGTCGCTGGGCTCCGATTTCCACGAGCCCGCTCAGCGCTGGCGCGAGCTTGGCCACCTGCGCCCGCTGCCCGGCGAGCTCGTCCCGGTCTGGCAGGGCTGGGACCGGGTCGAGGTGCTGACCGACGCCCGCGGTCTGGCGCGCCAAGCCATTTGAGGCGGCAGCCGCGTCAGGCCTCGCCGCCGGCCTCCAGCGTCTCCCAGCGTCCGTAGGCCTCGCCGAGCTCGTCCTCGAGCCGGGCGAGCGTCTCCTTCAGTTCGGCGATGCGCTCGCCGTGATCGCCCTGGTAGAGCGCGGGGTCCGCGAGGGCCTGCTGGGTCTCCTCGATCTCCCCCTCCAGCGTCTCGATGCGCGCGGGCAGGGCGTCGAGCTCGCGCTGGTCCTTGTAGCTGAGCTTGTTGCGGTTGCGGCGTCCGCCGCGCTGCTCCGATGACGCCGCCGGGCGGGCGCTTCGGCCACCGGCGGGGGCCTGCTCCGCGGTACGGCGGCGTTCGTGCTCGGCCCAGTCGCTGTAGCCGCCGACGAACTCGGTGATCCGCCCGCCGCCCTGGAATACCAGCAGGCTGGTGACCGTGTCGTCCAGGAACCGGCGGTCGTGGCTGACCAGCAGCACGGTGCCCTGGAAGGCGGCGATGCGCTCTTCCAATAGCTCGAGGGTCTCGATGTCGAGGTCGTTGGTGGGCTCGTCCATGACCAGCACGTTCGCCGGCTCGGCGAACAGCCGCGCGAGCATCACCCGGCTACGCTCGCCGCCGGAGAGCGAGGCCACCGGGGTGCGCGCCCGTTCCGGGGCGAAGAGGAAGTCCCCCAGGTAGCTGATCACGTGGCGGCGCCGGCCGTTGACGGTGATCTGCTCGCTGCCGCCGGCGACGTTGTCGATCACGCTGGCCTGCTCGTCCAGGGTGCTGCGGTGCTGGTCGAAATACGCCACCTCGAGGTTGGTGCCCCGGCGGATCCGGCCGCTGTCCGGCTCCAGTCCGCCGAGGAGCAGCTTCAGCAGAGTGCTCTTGCCCACGCCGTTGGGGCCGACCAGGCCGACGCGGTCACCGCGCATCAGCAGTGTGGAGAAGTCCTTGACCACCGGGGTGCCGTCGTAGGCGAAGTCCACGTGCTCCGCCTCGGCGACCAGGCGCCCCGAACGCTCCGCCTCCTGGATGGCGATACGGGCCTGGCCGGTGCGTTCACGGCGCTGGGCACGCTCGCGGCGCATCGCCTGAAGGTTGCGTACCCGGCCCTCGTTGCGGGTGCGCCGGGCCTTGATCCCCTGGCGGATCCAGCGTTCCTCCTGGGCGAGCTTGCGGTCGAATTCGGCGTTGGCCTTCTCCTCCGCGGCCAGCGCCTCGGCCTTGCGCCGTTCGTACTCGGCGTAACTGCCCGGCCAGCTCGTCAGCCAGCCGCGGTCGAGCTCGACGATGCGCGTGGCGATCCGTTCGAGAAAGCGCCGGTCGTGGCTGACCACCACCATCGCGCAGTCCAGCCCGGTGAGGAAGTCCTCCAGCCAGTCGATGGTGGTCACGTCCAGGTGGTTGGTGGGCTCGTCGAGCAGCAGCACGTCCGGTGCCGAGACCAACGCGCGGGCGAGGAGCACACGGCGGCGCAGGCCGCCGGAGAGCGCCTCGAACTCCGCGTCCGCCGGGAGCGCCAGGTGTTCGAGCACGGCGTCCACGCGGTACGCCGTCTGCCAGGCCTCGGCCGCCTCCAGCTCGTCGTGCAGGCGCTGCAGGAGGGTCTCGGCGCCGGACTCGCCCCGGGCCATGGCGGCGGCCGCGTCGTGGTGGCGGCGCAGCAGTGCGGCGGCCTCGCCGAGGCCGTCGGCGACCACGTCGAACACCCGGCCGGCGGTGCCGGCGGGGACCTCCTGGTCGAGGGTGGCCACGCGCAGACCGCGGCGGGTCTCGCGCTCGCCGTGGTCGGGCTGAAGTTCGCCGGCGAGCACGCGCAGCAGGGTGCTCTTGCCGGTGCCGTTGCGGCCGATCAGCGCCACGCGCTCGCCGGCGTCCAGGGTGAACCCGGCGCCGTCGATGAGCGTGCGCGGGCCGAGGGTGACGGTGGCGTCTCGCAGTTGTAACAGCATGGTGCGCATTCTACGCGCCCGGCGACGGCGAGCGTTACCGCCGCGGGCGTTGCGCGTGCCGCACCGGCCCGGCATGCTGGCGGTCCGGTATCAGCGAGGCGAGGGCGATGAGCGAACAGGCCGACGATCATCCCTACACCCGCCTCGGCCCGGATACCGTGCTGGACGCGCTGGAGTCCGTCGGCTTCGAGGTGGATGGCCGCCTGCTCCCGCTCAACAGCTACGAGAACCGGGTCTACCAGGTGGGCATCGAGGATCAGCGCCCGGTGGTGGTGAAGTTCTACCGCCCGGAGCGCTGGAGCGAGGCGGCGATCCTCGAGGAGCATGCCTTCGCCGAGGCCCTGGCCGCCGCCGAGATCCCCGTGGTCGCGCCGATACGCCACCGCGGCGAGACCCTGCATACCGTCGCCGGTTTCCGCTTCGCGGTGTATCCGAGTCGCGGCGGGCGCGCCCCCGAGCTCGATGACGCGGACACGCTGGAGTGGCTGGGGCGCTATCTCGGGCGCATCCACACCGTGGGCGAGGCGACCACGTTCCGCCACCGGCCGCAGCTGGACCCCGGCACGGCGGCGACGGCGCGGGAGTACCTGTTATCGGGCGGCTGGATCCCGGACTATCTCCGCGACGCCTACGAGAGCGTGACCGCGGAGCTGGTCACCGGCATCGACGCCGCCTTCGAGCGTGCCGGCGGCGTCGCGTCCATCGCCATCCACGGCGACTGCCACCCCGGCAACATCCTCTGGACCGAGGCGGGGCCGCACATCGTCGACCTGGACGACTGCTGCACCGGGCCCGCGGTCCAGGACCTGTGGATGCTGCTCTCCGGCGACCGCGCCGAGATGACCGGCCAGCTCTCCGACATCCTCGCCGGCTACGAGGACTTCCGTGACTTCGACCGCCGCGAGCTCAACCTGGTGGAGGCGCTGCGCACCCTGCGGGTCATGCGTTACGCCGCCTGGCTCGCCCAGCGCTGGCACGACCCGGCGTTCCCCCGGGCCTTCCCCTGGTTCGCGGAGCAGCGCTACTGGGAAGAACACCTGCTGGGCCTGCGTGAGCAGCTCGCTGCCCTGCAGGAGCCGGTGCTGGTGGTCTGAGTGCTGCCGCGTACGCTCACCGTCGGCGAGACGGTCATCCCGTTGCGGCGGCGCGTCCAGCGCCGGCGCACCATCGCGCTGCACCTGCTGCCCGGGCCGGTGCTGGAGCTGCGCCTGCCCCGGGGCTGTCCCGAGGCGGTGGTGCGGCGGTTCCTGGACAGCCGCCGGAGCTGGGTGGAGCGCGCGCTGCCGGGGCTGCCCGTGCCGCGGCGGCTGGAGGAGGGGGCTCCGCACCCGGTGCTCGGCGTGGAGTACCCGCTACGCCTGGAGCGTGCGGGGCGCTACGGGGGTGAGGTCCGCGACGGGACGCTGCGGCTGACGCTGCCGGGGCTGGACGAGGGCCGGGTGGCGGAGGCGCTGCGGCGCTTTTACCGGACCCGGGCGGAACGGGTCTTCGCCGAGCGGCTGTCACACTGGTGCGACCGTCTTGCCCACTGGCCCCTCGGCCAGCCGGGGCTGCGTCTGCGGCGGATGCGCCGCCGCTGGGGGAGCTGCTCCCGCAGCGGCGAGGTGACCCTCAACGTGCGTCTCGTCGAGCGCGACGAGGCGCTGATCGATCTGGTGGTGGTCCACGAGCTCTGCCACCTGCTCGAGTTCAACCACTCCCGGCGCTTCTACGCCCTGATGGACGAAGCCCTGCCGGACTGGCGGGCGCGCTCCGAGGCGCTCGATAGCGGGGCGTTGGGGCCGGACGTCTGAGCCGGGCGTGGTTCTGGACAGGCCGTGCCGGTTTCCGGCCACGTTGCGCGGCTCGGCTCCGTCTCTGGCCCGGCCGTCGGCTGTCGTCGCTGAGCCGCCGCGCCTGCATGTTCCCGGAGCGGAAGACCGGCAGGTCGTGCACGGCCGCGGGCCGTGTGCGACGTCCTCAATGACCGAGCCGGGATGTCGCACGCCTGCGGCGCACGACCTACAGCAGAGGCCCGGCGGTGACCGGTCACGTAGGTCGGCTGCTCACGGCAGCCGACATTCCCCGTGACGGACTCGACGCTTCACCCGGGGCCGGCCTCCCGCACCGGGATCCCGGGCCGGTTGGCCGGTACGGTTGCCACCGGCCTCAGCCGTTGCTCACCTTCTTGGAGGCGCGCTTGCGCTCGTTCTCGGTGAGCAGCTTCTTGCGCAGGCGCACGGCCACCGGGGTGACCTCGACGAGCTCGTCGTCGTCGATGAACTCGAGCGCCTGCTCCAGCGTGAAGCGTGTCGGCGGGGTGAGGATGATGTTCTCGTCCGAGCCGGCGGCGCGCACGTTGGTGAGCTGCTTGGCCTTCATCGGGTTGACGACCAGGTCGTTGTCCCGGTTGTGGACGCCGATGACCATGCCCTCGTAGACCTCGTCGCCCGGGCCGATGAGCATCTCGCCGCGGTCCTGGAGGTTGAACAGGGCGTAGGCGATGGCCTTGCCGGGGGCGTTGGCGATCATCGCACCGTTGATGCGCTGGCCGTAATCGCCGGTCTTCACGGGCCCGTAGTGGTCGAAGACGTGATACATCATCCCGGTGCCGGAGGTCGCGGTGAGGAACTCCGTGCGGAAACCGATCAGCCCGCGCGCGGGGATGGTGTAGTCCAGACGCACGCGGCCCTTGCCGTCCGGGAGCATGTTGGTGAGCTCGCCGCCGCGCTCGCCGAGCTTCTGCATCACCGCGCCCTGGTAGTCCTCCTCGGTGTCGACGGTGAGCTGCTCGTAGGGCTCCTGCTTCACGCCGTCGACCTCGCGGACGATGACCTCGGGCCGGGAGACGCCGAGCTCGTAGCCCTCGCGGCGCATGTTCTCGATCAGCACCGCCAGGTGGAGCTCGCCACGGCCGGAGACCCGCAGCTTCTCCGGATCGTCGGTCTCCTCGACGCGCAGGGCGACGTTGTGCTGGAGCTCGCGCTCGAGGCGCTCGCGGATCTGGCGGGAGGTGATGTACTTGCCCTCGCGCCCGGCGAACGGCGAGGTGTTGACCTGGAAGGTCATGCTCACTGTGGGCTCGTCCACGGTGAGCGCCGGCAGTGCCTCCGGGGTCTTGGGGTCGCAGAGGGTGTCGGAGATGTGCACGCCGTCGATGCCGGTGAAGGCGATGATGTCGCCGGCCTGGGCCTCGTCCACCTCGACGCGCTCCAGCCCCAGGAAGCCGAGCACCTGCAGCAGGCGGGCGTTGCGGCGGTTGCCGTCACGGTCCACGACGGCAAGCTGCTGGTTGGGGCGCACCCGGCCACGCTTGACCCGGCCGATGCCGATCACGCCGACGTAGCTGCTGTAGTCCAGCGAGCTGACCTGCATCTGGAACGGCCCCTCGGGGTCCACCGTGGGGGCGGAGACGCGGTCGCGGATGACCTCGAACAGCGGGGTCATGTCGCCCTCGCGGGCCTCGGCATCCATGCTGGCGTAGCCGTTGAGCGCCGAGGCGTAGATCACCGGGAAGTCGAGCTGGTCGTCGTCCGCGCCGAGGTTGTCGAACAGGTCGAAGGTCTGGTCCAGCACCCAGTCCGGGCGCGCGCCGGGCCGGTCGATCTTGTTGATCACCACGATGGGGCGGAAGCCCTGGGCCAGCGCCTTCTGGGTGACGAAGCGCGTCTGCGGCATCGGTCCGTCCACCGCGTCCACGAGCAGAAGCACCGAATCCACCATGGAGAGCACGCGCTCGACCTCGCCGCCGAAGTCGGCGTGGCCGGGGGTGTCGACGATATTGATGCGGTACTCGCCCCACTGGATGGCGGTGTTCTTCGACAGGATCGTGATGCCGCGCTCGCGCTCCAGGTCGTTGGAGTCCATGACGCGTTCCGGCGCGTCTCCCCGGGTGGCCAGGGTGCCGGACTGCTGCAGGAGCTTGTCCACGAGGGTGGTCTTGCCATGGTCCACGTGGGCGATGATGGCGATGTTGCGAAGCTTGTCGATCACGTTGCCGGGGGCCTCGGTGCCGCAGAATGGGCGCGTATCTTCAGGTATTTGCGCGCGCCTGTCGAGGGTCGTCGACACCACCGGCCGGTATTCCCCGTGTCCCGCCCCCTTACTGCCGTTCCCGGCTGGGCCGGAATGATTTTATTACTCAGATGTTGACGTCTAAAAATTTTAGGTATTAGATAAAACCATAAAGATTCGCTGGCGATTTGCTCGAAATTTATCGCCACATTCGGTCGGGCACTGATGCCCGGGGACTGTCCCGCCCCGGCGGCCCGCCGCATATAACGACAAGCACGATCCCCGTGGCACCGAATCCATGGCGGAGTGGAGGAGACAACATGGCCCTGTCCCGTCCGCACGGCGCCTGCCGTGCCCCCGTGTGTCCGTCCCGGCCCGCGTCGCCGGCACGCCGAGCCGTGCCTGTCGCCGGCTGAGTCCCCGCCGCCGCACTCACCCCGATCCGGAGGACACATGGCCAGACAGCACATCGCCCATGCACTGGAGATAGCGCTCTCGGCGCTTATTCTCGCCGGACTGTTCTACGTCGCCTTCTTCGTGAAGCCGTCAGTGGAGGTCCCGGACGTTCGACGCTCGGCGATCGAGCCCCGCGACAATTTCTACGGCGTCGCCTCGCCGGGGGACGACGGTGCCGTGGTCTGGGCCGCCGGGCGGGCGGGCAAGATCATCCGCAGCGACGACGGCGGTGAGCACTGGCGTGCCCAGGAGACCCCGGTGTTCCACCACATCCAGGATATCGCCGCCTGGGACGCGGATACCGCGGTCGCCGCAGGTGACCAGGGCACCGTGCTGATCACGCAGGACGGCGGCGGCCACTGGCGCTCGGTGGACGCGCCGACCCGGCCCCGGGGCGGCAGCCAGTTCCTGCGCGTGCGCATCGACACGCAGGGCCGGGCCTGGATCACCGGGACCATGGGCGTGCTGCTGGTCAGCGGCGACAACGGCCGCAGCTGGCGGCTGACCCACCCGAAACAGGACATTGGCTGGAACGACGTCACCGTGGCCCCGGACGGGACCGTCTGGCTCGTCGGCGAGTTCGGCACGATCAAGCGTTCCGGCGACGGCGGCGCAAGCTGGCAGGCGGTGGATTCCCCCACCGATTCGAGCCTGATGTCCGTGACCTTCTCGGACACCGACCACGCCGTCGCGGTGGGGCTCTCCGGGACGGTGCTGACCACCTCGGACGGCGGCGCGCACTGGCAACGCCGTCAGGCCGGGACCGGGGCACACCTGTTCGACGTCGCCTGGGACGGGGCGCGTTACCTCGCCGTGGGCAACGGCGGTGTCCTGGTCACCGGGAGCGCGGACGGCGGGAGCTGGAAGGCCGGGTCGATCGCCCCGGGCGACTTCGGTTGGTACACGGAGGTGACCCCGGTGGCCGGCCACACCTATATCACGGGCCAGACGCTGGGGACGCTCGCCGACGGGCGGTGGCGCGCCTTCCGCGGCCGGTCGGCCCCGGGCAACGATGAGGAGGCCTCCCGTAATGGTTGAGCGTATTGCCAGGGCGTGCATCCGCCACCGGGTGGTGTTCATGGCCGTGATGGTGGCGGTGACGGCGGTGATGGGCGTGTTCGCCACGCGGCTGGACGTGCGCACGATCTTCACCGACCTCCAGCCCGCCGGGCACCCGTATATCCAGACCAACGAGCGCTACAAGGAGACCTTCGGCGGCGCCAACTCGGTGACCATCATGGTGCGGGTGGACGAGGGGGACATATTCCGGCTCCCGGTGCTGCGCACGATCCAGCAGATCACCCGTGACCTTCAGCAGGTCGACGCGGTCAACCAGTTCCAGATCGTCTCGCTGGCCACCAAGAAGCTCAAGAACGTGCGCGCCTCGACCTACGGCATCGAGTCGCTGCCGCTGATGTGGCCGGACCTGCCCGAGGACGAGGAGGGCGTGAAGGCCCTGCGCAAGGCCGTCATCGCCAATCCGACGGTCTACGGCCAGTATGTGTCGCGGGACCTCAAGGCGGCGGTCATCACCGTCGATTTCATTGACCGGCTCATCGATTACGACAAGGTCTACCCGCAGCTCGAGAAGGTCGTGAACCGGGCCCGCCGCGACGGGCTGGAGGTCCGCATGGTCGGCCAGCCGGTGCTTGCCGGGCTGGTGATCGAGCACCTGCCGGAGACCCTCCGCATCGTCGGCATGATCGTGCTCGCGATCGCGCTGATTCTCCTCATCGCCAAGGGCACGCTGCGGGGTATGCTGCTGCCGCTGGTCTCCAGCGCGGTCACCGGCGTGTGGGTGCTTGGCGCGATCAGCCTGCTGGGGATCAACCTGGACCCGCTGGCGATCGTGATCACCTTCCTGATCTCCGCGCGGGCCATTTCCCACGCCGTTCAGCTCAATGCCGGCTTCGACAATGAGCGCCGCAACGGCGTGCTGGACGCGCGCCGGGCCGCGGAGGTCACCCTGCACAAGCTCTTCCGTCCCGGCCTGCTGGGCCTGGCGACGGATGCCGGCGCCATGCTGGTGGTCGCGCTCACCCCTATCCCGCTGCTGGAGAAGGCGGCGGTCATCGGCGCGATGTGGATCGGCGCGATGGTGATCGGGACGATCGTCATGATCCCGGTGGCGTTGTCGTGGGTGCGCGCCGGTCACGAGCGGCGGCTCGTGGACGTGGGCGCGGATGGCGCGATGACCGCCTTCCTCGGGGGCTGCACCCGGCTGACCACGCGACGGGGCAGTGCCCTGGCCGTGCTCGGTGTGGCGCTGCTCGTGCTCGCCCTCTCCGGCTGGTACGCCCGGGACATCAAGGTCGGCGACGCCAACCCGGGCTCGCCGATCCTCTGGCCGGGGTCCGAGTACAACCAGGCGGATGCCGCCATCAACGAGCGTTTCCCGGGCAGCGACCGCATGTTCGTCGCGGTCGAGGGCGAGAAGGAGAACACCCTCAAGCGCCCGGACGTGCTGCGCAATATCACGCGCTTTCAGGCCTACATGGAGGCGCAGGACGGCGTCGGCGGTACCCAGTCCCTGGCCGACGTGATCCGGCCGGTCAACATGATCCTCCACGAGGGTAACCCCCGCTATTTCAAGATCGGCGACAGCAAGATGGTGAACGGGGAGATCCTGTTCATCGCCCTGTCCGGATCGGACCCGGGGGATATCGCCCGCTTCGCCGACACCAAGTACCGCAACGGCGCCGTCCAGATGGCGTTCCGCAACCACCAGGGCGACACCATCCGCACGGCGGTGCAGGCGGTGAAGGACTTCGCTGACGAGCACCCGGTGGAGGGCATGCACTACCGGCTCGCGGGTGGCCTGATCGGTGTGCTCGCTGCGGTCAACGAGGTGATCTTCTCCGGCCAGATCCAGAGCATCGCGCTGGCGTTACTGGTGCTCTTCACCTTCTGCGCGCTGGCCTACCGTTCGCCGCAGGCGGGGCTGTTCTTCCTGCCGCTGGTGGTGCTGTCCAACACCATCACCTTCAGTTTCATGAGCTGGCAGGGCATCGGCCTGAATGTGAACACCCTGCCGGTGGCGGCTCTCGGTATCGGTCTGGGCGTGGACTATGCGTTCTACATCGCCGACCGCATCCGCGAGGGCTACGCCCATACCGGCAGCGTCGAGCGGAGCATCCGCTTCGCGCTGCTGACCGCCGGCCGCGGCGTGATCATCACCGCGGCGACCATGATCGCCTCGGTGGTGCTCTGGTACTTCTTCTCGTCGCTGCGTTTCCAGGCCGAAATGGGACTGCTCATCGCGCTGTGGATGAGCGTCTCCGCCATAAGTGCACTGGTGGTCATCCCTTCGATGATCTACCTGATCCGCCCCCGTTTCATCTTCGGCGTCGCCGGCGATGCGGCTGCGCCGCAGGACGGTGAGGTGCGTGCCGCCGAAGGCGCGGTTACGGCGTGGGAGGCCGACGTGACGGCGGAGACCGGAAGGACGCCCGCGCGTGCCGCCGCCCGGCGGTGACGCGATGGCGTGGCGGTGGTGGAGGGAGCCGCCGCCGGTACGAGCCAGGAGGGGGAAAGTGAGCCGCAGTGATGCCGGGCACCGGCGGGGGCGTCCCGCCTCGGCGCTGCGGGAGACAACGACACGGGAAATACCGGAACAGGGGAGACCACAACGATGAAGGCATCAAAACGGTGGATTGCGCCGGGGGTGGCGGGGGTGGTGCTGCCACTGTCGCTCGGGTTTGCGGGAACGGTATCGGCGGCCGAGATCGGCGGATTCGACGTCAACGGCTACGTCCGCGAGTACCTGAGCTGGAACCTCGACGACGTGCCCGAGACGTCGGCAGACGACAAGGGGGATCTGTCGATGGCCCGTACCACGGCGCTGCTGCAGGCACGCGGCGACGTCGGGCCGGCACGGGTGACCGCGATAGGCCGCGCTACCTACGAGGGAATGACCAACTACCTCGACCGCCTCGAGGACAGTACTGCCCGGACCGGGGAGCGCGCCGACTTCCAGGACGAGCTCAACGAGCTCGAGATGCGGGAGTTCTATGTCGACCTCAACCCCACGGACCGCGTGTTCATGCGGCTCGGCAAGCAGCAGGTCGTGTGGGGCGAGACCGACTTCTTCCAGGCCATGGACGTGGTCCACGGCTACGATCAGTCGTGGCGCTCATTCCTGGAGCCGGAGAACGAGAACTGGCGCAAGCCGCTGACGCTGGCCAACGTCAACGTCCGGGTCCCGGAGCTGACCGGCGAGCTGCAGCTGCTTTTCCGTCCAGGCTGGGATGCCGGGGAGCAAGTGGGCAATACCTACGACCTGTTCGGGGGGCGATGGGCGGGGCTCGGCAACCGCGGCTTCAACACCCAGGGCATCTTTCCGATCGAGTACCACCACGAGAAGGGCGACACCAACGATCCGCACTACGGCTTCCGCTGGTCCGGGGCGTTCGGCGAATACGACGGCATCGCCTACAGCCTGAATTACTATCACACCCAGGGGCAGAACCCGGTCCTGTATCCGACCACGCGGCCCGATGCGCCCAACAACCTGGCTTTCGTCTACCCGGAGATCGACATCTTCGGCGGGACCCTGAGCGGCTACATCCCGGGCATCGACAGCGTTTACCGTGCCGAGCTGGCCTACGTGCCCGACCAGCCCTACAACAACTTCAGCCTCGGCGTCACTGAGCACGACACCTACCGGCTGATGCTCGGCCTCGACACCAGCCTGCGGCTGCAGAATATGTTCGGCACCAGCAACTCCAGCACGCTGAGCCTGCAGGCGTTCAACACCTATATCGACGGTCACAGCCAGGACCGTGACGATCCGGCGGCCGTGCGTAACTCGTTCGGCAGCACCGAGGACGAGAACACCACCTGGCTGACCGGCATCCTCACCCTGCCGTACCGCCACGACACCATCACCGGTCAGCTGGTGCTCGTTCACGACGCCAGCAACGGCGGTGGTGTGGTGGTGCCGTCGGTGGAATGGCAGATCGGCCGCCACTGGCGGATCAAGCACGAGCTGGATCTCTTCTACGGCGGTCGCCACCAGGGCAGCAGCGGGGGCAACAGCCTCTTCGGTTCCTTCGACGGGGCCGACCAGTTCTACACCCGGATCACCTACCAGTTCTGACAGGCCCCCGGGGCCGAGGAGGACACGACATGACCATCGCAGTGAAACGCAGGCTGCTCTCGTCGGCGCTTCTGGCCGCCCTGGCCGGCTCGCTGGCCACCCCGGCGGTCGCCGGGGAGGTCGCCGAGGGCACGGTGCTCAGCGCCGACAACTACGACACGCTCAAGGACAGGACCCTGGATGGCGTCCGGATCGGCGACATGATCACCGACCGTTTCGAGATGTGGATCAGGGACTACGGGCTGACCATGAAGCTCGGCAAGGCCAGGGAGCCGGAGCTGGATCCGGCCTATTTCGAGGCCACGGAGAAGTACGCCGGCAAGGCCACCCTTAACCCGGAGACCAAGAAGGTCGAAGGCTACGTGGCGGGTATCCCCTTCCCCAACGTATCCGAGGACGACCCGAACGCCGGCTACAAGCTCGCGTGGAACCACTACTACGCCAACCCGATCATGGGCGATAACTGGATCGCCATCGGGGACACCCGGGTGATGGAGGCGGATTCCGGGGTGGTCGACCGCTTCACCGCCGTGAGCGCGAAAATGCTAATGGAGGGGCGTACGACCCGCGAGCCGGTGAGCCTGGGCAACGAGGATGAGCACGCCAACTACCTGCTGGTGCTCACCGAGCCCTACGACGTCGCGGGCCTCGGTATCTTCACCAAGCAGTACAACACCGGCAAGGCGGACGACGCCTGGGTGTACGTGAAGTCCATCCGCCGCACCCGGCGCGTGGCGGGTGGACAGTCCTGGATGGACCCGCAGCCCAAGATGGACCTGCTCAACGACGACAACCAGGGTATCAACGCCTACCCGCTCTGGTACGAGGACTGGAAGGTCGTCGACCGCCGCTACATCCTCACGGTCACCGATGCCCACAACCCCAACGAGGAGTACCCGCTGGACAAAGAGGTGGCGATGGAGCCGCCGTACTGGAATCCCATCAACGTGACCTGGCGTCCCCAGGAGGTGTTCGTGATCGAGGCCACCCCGCCGGAGGAGCACCCCTACGGCAAGAAGGTCCTGTACATGGATACCGACTACCCGTTGATCTACCACAGCGAGATCTACGACAAGAAGGGCGACTTCTGGCGTATGTGGCGGCAGTCCTACGGCCCCATTACCGCCGGTAACGGTGAACCGGGGCTGGGCTTCATCCACACCCAGGCGATCGATTTCCAGCGCGAGCGCGCGACCTACATCGACATCGTCGCCGACAAGCTCAACACGCCGAAACTCACCGCCGACAGCTTCACCCCGCGGGTGCTGCAGCAGGCGGCCAGCGGCCAGCTCGAGGAACTCGCCCAGTAGTTCCCCCGCCACGGGTCCGGGCCCGCCCCGTTCACGCGGGGCGGGCCTACACCACGATCTCCATCGCCAGCCTGCGGGCATCCCGTTCGGGGTTGGCGGGCAGCCACTCCGCCTCGCCCACAGCGATCCGTGCCGCGGTGCGGAAGCACGCCATCGCGTCCAGCAGGTCGTCCGCGGCGTAGCCCTGGCCGACCAGTTGCAAGCGCAGTCCGGCCAGTGCGTCGGGAAATGTCGTCTCCACCAGCGCCTCGCGCTCGGCCCGCCCGGCAGGGCGTTTCTTGCCGTGTGCCATGGCGATCCCACCGTTCCACGCCTGAAAGGCGAGTTCCGGGTGCGCCTCGCGGACCCAGCCCTGACGCGCGGGCGCGGCCAGCACGAAGGCGTCCATGGCGGCGATCAGGGGCACGATCTGCCAAGTCTGCCGTGACAGGGCCCGGCCGTCGCGCGAGCGCCCGATCCGGCAGGCCTCGGCGTAGTCGCCGGCGGCGAGCATGGGGCGGAGCGGGGCGGGGAACACGCTGCTGCCGCGCGGCCGGCCGAGCCGTTGCCGTGCCATGCGGTCCGCGGTGCGCGGGCCGGTCTCCGGCAGGCCGATGGGGATGTCCGCGCCCACCGTCACCGGTGCCGGTGCCAGGGTCAGCAGGCCGGGAGGCTCGTCCAGCAGCCGCGCCCGGAGCGCCCCAGGGACCCCCGGATCGCCCCAGACGCAGAGCCAGCGCCCCCGGCAGCCGTCCATTCCCGCCACGATCATGGTGTGTCCTCCGTGTTCCGCCCCGGCGAGTATCGCGGAACCGTGCATCCGGCTGCCATGCCATACTGCGGCGATGATGTCCCGGCGCGGTCAGGGGAGGTGGGATTGAGCCGGCTCTTCACTATCGGCTACGAGCGTGCGTCACTCGCCGCGTTCACTGACACGCTGACACACGCGCGGGTCAGCGTGCTCGTGGACGTGCGGCTGAGCCCCCACTCCCGCCGCCGCGAGTTCGCTCTCAAGCACCTCGGTGCCGGCATGGCCGAGCGCGGCATCCGCTACCTGAGCCGTCCCGACCTGGGTACGCCCCCGCCGGCCCAGGCAGCCGCGAAGGCCGGCGACATGGCGACCTTCGAACGCCTCTACCGGGAACATCTCGACACCGCCGTGGCGCGGGATGACCTGGCCGAGCTGGCCGGTCTGGTCGAAGGGGAGGTGGCGTGCGTGATGTGCTACGAGCGTGACCCCAAGCGCTGCCACCGGCGGCTGATCGCCGAGACACTGCGCCGCCGCGACGGAATCCTCTCGCAGGACCTCTTGCCGCCGCGGTAGCCGCGCGGAAGCCGTCACACCTGTGCGGCGAGTGCGGCCACCGTGGCGGGTATCAGCGCCGCCAGGGCGAGGGCGATCAGGGCGATTAGCCCGTCGTTGGCGATCACCGCCAGGGAGAGGAGGGTGATCAGGATGCCCGCGGATGTGGCAGCGAAGGGGAACAGCTCCAGCGGCGGCATGGAGATGGCGATGGCCACGCAGGCACAGGCGACCAGGCGGTTGCCTGTGCCGGCGGTGAGCAGTGTCAGCCGCGGGTGCAGCAGCCGGTCGATCACGGCGGCGGGGCGGCGGATCGTGTGCAGGGCCCGTGCCGTGGTCGCCGCCGGCAGCGCGCGGGACAGGATCCAGCGGGGCAGCCAGATATGGCGGCGGCCGGCGAGCATCTGGCCGGCCACGAGCAGTACGATCGCGGCGGTGAGCGTGGGGACGCCGAGGATGCCGCTCAGCGGCGAGGTGGCGATCAGCCCGGCGAGCAGCAGCAGCGGGCCGAACGAGCGCTGCCCGCTCACCGCGAGCATGGACTCGATGGACAGCCGCCGGCGCGTATTCGCCAGCGCGATCAGCCGCTCGACGAGATCCGCGAACCCCCGGGGCGGTTCCGGGTCCTCCGCGGCGATGGGATACGTGTCCCCGGACTCATCCATGGCAGATCCGTGTCGTTGATGGCTTCGGGGGCCGCGCCGTGCCGGGTCAGGGTGTAAACGGCGCGCACCGGGCGCCCGGAACACGCGAGCGCAACCGGTGTGGGGCCGGAGCGCCGTGTTCGTGGCGCTCCCGAGGCGCAGCCCCGTGTGTGTAGATCCTCCGAGCATAGCCGACATCGCCGCGGGTGCACGGGTTCCCCGATCCGTGCCGGCGGGGCAGACCCGGCGGTAGACTGGGCATCCGAGCGAAAGGATACGGAGCCGATATGAAAGAGCCATTGCGCGGAGTGACCGTGGCGCTGCCGGAGAGCCGGCAGCTGGCACTGTTCGCCCGCATGCTCGAGGAGCGCGGCGCGTCCACGTGGTCGTGCCCGCTGGTGGGCATCGAGGACACGCCGGACCGCGACGCCGTTGTGCGCTGGCTCGACGATGTCGCCGCGTACGGGCTGGACTGGCTGGTACTGCTTACCGGCGAGGGCCTGTACCGACTGCTGGATTTCGCCGAGCGTGCCGGTCGGCGTGACCGCTTCGTCGCCCGCCTGGAGACCGCACGCAAGCTCACCCGCGGTCCCAAGCCCGCGCGGGCGCTGCGTGGAATAGGCCTGCGTGCGGACGTGGCCGCCGATGCCCCCACCACCGCCGGCGTCATCGCGACCCTGGAGCGCGAGGCGCTGGAGGGCAGCCGGGTGGGTGTGCAGCTCTACGGCGCGCCGAACCCGCAGCTGCTGGACTATATCGCCGGCCGTGGGGCCGACGTACTGCCGGTGGCGCCCTACATCTACACCGACGCGGCTCAGGACGAGCGGGTGGCCGCACTGGTGGACGGCCTCGCCGAGGGATGGGTGGACGTCATCGCCTTTACCAGCAAGACCCAGGTGGAGCGGCTGTTCGCCTGCGCCGCGGCCACCGGCCGCGAGGCCGCCCTCGGGCGGGGCCTGGCGGCGACGGTGATCGCCGCCGTGGGGCCGGTGGTGGCGGAGACGCTGTCGGCGCGGGGCTTCCCGCCGGCACTGGTGCCCGCGGACAGCTACTTCATGAAACCCCTGGTGCGCGAGATCGTGGCCCACGTCGGGGGCGCGGGGGATGACACCTAGCCTTGTCGCGAGAAAGCGCCGGGTGAGTCCCGGCGGTCCACGCGGTCATCCCGGGCCCGGGGTGTGCGCACGGACGCCGCGCGGGCGCCGCGGAAACCCCGTACCTGCCGGCCGGACGGCGGAGCCGGGACCCTAATGGGCGTGTTGATGCTGGTGGGCTTCGGCTGGCTCGTGACCCTGTACCGGCGGCCCGTGCTGCTGGCGGTGGTGTATTCGGGGGTCTCCTTCGCCCTCGGTCTCGTCTTCGGGGCAGGGGGCGTGCCGGCATTGCTGCACGCGGCCATCGCGGGGGGATTCGCGCTCCCGTATTTCTGGCTGCTCGACCGGTGCTCGGACACCGTGCTTCTCTGGCTGACCGTGCTCATCGGCTTTCCGGTGCTCTGGACGGCCGTCTCTCTGTCTATCTGAGCCGTTGCCGCCGTGTGCGTGCGCGCCAGCCCGGTCTGTCGGCTGCCGGGAGCAGCCGCCCTTGCATGTTTCCGGAGCGGAAGACCGGTAGGTCGTGCACGGCCGCGGGCCGTGTGCGACGTCTTCAGTGACCGAGCCGGAATGTCGCACGCCTGCGGCGCACGAACTACGCGCGTTCCCGCCGCCACTGCCGCAGTGCAGCGGGCCGGGGTAGCGTTTCGTGTGCCGGGCAGCTCCAGTTCCCTTAGGTCGGCTGCTCCTGGCAGCCAACCTGTTGCCTGGCGGTTCGGTCTGGCGATGCCGGAGATGTCGGCTGCCCTGAGCAGCCGACCT
>WBJT01000015.1_pt1 | contig 59896 bp, 37 predicted proteins | sample 5109881 | NCBI WGS metagenome assembly WBJT01 (sample SAMN11895465, study PRJNA545514) | wastewater metagenome | isolation source: saline BTEX enrichment culture, original innoculum from Kuwait petroleum... | place: USA:Stillwater, OK | collected 2018-09-01
TTTTCTTCGCTGGGGTGGTGGCAGCTGTGTGCCGTGTCGAAGATGTCGTAGATGTCGTACTCGTCGCTCATCCCTGTCCCCGTCGGAGCCGTATGCTCATGCCGTCGATGAATTCGCTTTTCCGGATGCCGGTGTACCCCTCGGCGTCGGTAATGCCCGTGGTGATGATTTCCTTCCCCTGGCGCAGTTCGAAGTACCGATGGGCGATCGGTGTGCCATCCGTGTCGACGGCCTGATACGTCTCGCTGAAGCTCGATTCGGGGAACTGGTTGAAGCGGTGGGTCATGCTCACGGGGCCGCCGAACTGCTTCTTCGCGCCCTTGACGTTGACGGCCTTGGGGGCGTGGATCTCGATGTTGCCGTCGGCGAGGCGGATGTAGGCGTCACCGCTGGTGAGCAGGATCTCCTTCTTGCCGGCGAGGATGACCGCATCGTCCGTGGACGACAGCCGCATCGCCCGGCGTGACTGCAGCTCCATCTCGTCGTCCTGGGCCTGGATGTCGACACGCCCGCCGGCGGCGATGAGCTTCATGCCGGCGCGATGCACGAACAGCGAGAGCCTGTCGGCGATGCTGGCGAGAAGGCTGCGGCCGGCGGCAATGTTGACGTCCTCGCCGGTGGAGACGGTGAGGTGTTCGCCGCTGTGCAGGTGGGTGCTCTCGGGCGTGGCCGTGGCGATGCCGTCGGGGGCCGCCATGAGGATGAGCGCGTCCTCGAGGCCGGGGACCTCGCCCTGTCCGCCGTTGCGGATCGCGTGGTCGGTGTCGCCGCCGCCGTCCGCGAACCGGCGTGCGCCGGTGCCGTCGATGGTGGTGGCGTTGCCGTAGGTGTGCTCGCTGTTGCGGTTGAAGCGCTCGAGCGGCTCGACCCCGCCCAAGGCCTCGGCGCGGTGGCGCTTGGCGGTCTGTGAGAGCGTGCGGCTGAGCTCGTGGCCCTCACGGAGCTGGCGCCACGCCTCGCCGGCGTCGAGCTGGCTGCCGGTGCCGCCGGGGCGGCCCCAGCTGGAGAGGTAGAGCCCATTGCGGGCGCGGATCGCGCCGTAGGCGTCGGTGCGCAGCTCGAAGCCGGTTCCCCGCCGGGCGCCGCGGGTGTTGCCCTGCTGGTCGATGAGATAGCCGAGGTTGAGTTCGGTGGTGGACTCGCTGCTGGCGAGCTGGGTGCGGAGCTGGCCAGTGGCGTCGTCCATCACCAGCTGGTTATGGCCGCGCCCGCCGATCTCCTTGCTCCTGAGCCCGCTCATCAGTCCGGTGGAGTGCCACTGGGGGTAGTGGCCGCCGTAGAGCTGGCCGAGAACGACGGGGCGGTCCACGTGGTTGTCCATGAAGCCCACCAGCACCTCTTCGCCCGCCCGCGGGACGTTGACCGTGCCCCAGTCCGGGCCGCTGCTGTTGTGCATGACGCGCAGCCAGCACGAGCTCAGCCGCTCGTCGCTGGCGAGGCGGTCCCAGTTGAAGCGGACGTGGATGCGGTTGAGGCGGTCGGTGTAGACCTCGTGTCCGGGCGGGGTGACGACCACCGCGGTCTGTATGCCGACCTCCGGGCGGCGGTGCTGCTCGGGGCTGCGATAGGGCAGGTCGCGGCGCTGGCATTCAAGGCGGTTGAGGAAGAAGCCGTAGGTGCGCGAGCGCTCGCGCTCATCGGCGGCCTCCGCCGGGGCATCCATGACACGGTCGCGGAAGGCGCGGATCAGCGGGCCGAGGCTGCCGGGGCGGTCGCGGCGCTCGAAGGCGATCGGCAGGTTGCTCTCGGCGAATAGCTCGACATCGATGACGATGAACTGCCGTGCGTTCTCGCCCCGGCGCTCGACGAGGGGATGGTCGCGGAGCTCGAACCACTCGCCGGCCTTGAGGCGGCGTACGCCGCTGACGGCGTGGATGCGCCGGGCTGCGGACTCCTGCGCCTCCATGCGCCCGCGCAGCAGCCGTGCGCCGTCGCCTGTCGTGTTCCAGGCGTACTGGCCGCGCCAGGCGTAGCGTTCGAGTCCGTCCAGGGTGGTGGCGTCCGGCGTCGTGGGTACGCCGGCCTCGAGCGGGCGGGTATGCGCGCGGTAATCGCGGCTGACGTAGTGCGTGCGCTGGCTGTGCAGTGTGTGATTCGGGCGCCATTGCAGGACGCTGTCTTCGTGCTGGGTGGCCGCCTGGGTGTGGAAACGGATGGCCGTCGGTTCGCTCGCCGGCAGGGTGTCGACGTCATCGGTGAACACGATCGTGTGCCGGTCGGGCTCGTGCAGCGTGTACCAGTACAGCCCTTCCTGTTCGAGCCAGCGCTGAACGAAGTTGCTGTCCGGCTCGTTGATCTGGACGACGTAGCTCAGCGCCGGGTAGTCGCGGCGCAGATCGAATCGGTAGCGCCCGGCGGCCTCGGGATAGTGGCTGAACACGTCGGTAAGGACGTCGATGATGCTGCGATCCATCCAGATGCGGCAGTCCTCGCGATAGGCCAGCAGCGCGAACCAGGGGACGAAGACCAGCTGCCAGTCGTGCAGACCGCCGTCGGCGCCGAGGTAGGTCAGTGATTCCACCAGGCCGTGGCGACAGGTTTCGCTGCCGTCCTCCAGGCGGATGGCGAGCGTGACGGGCTTGCCGATCAGCGCCTGGGGGTCGATGTCGGCATCGAGGCTGATCGTGTCGACGCGCCAGGCGGGGATGCGGCCGAGTCGCTCGTGGCCATGAAAGCGGTGGGCGAGCAGGCGGTCCTTGCCCAGGGGGGTGGTCAGGCGCAGCAGACGCTCCCGCTGGGTCATCTCGGCCCAGTCGCGGAGCGGGTCGAGCAGGCGCTTGCCGGTGTCGTCGCTCATGAGGGGGCTCCCGTCGTCCGTGTGCTGGGAGGTAAAGACCTGCCGCCGCGCTCCGGCGGCGGGTTGGTGGCGGTTTCCGCACAGGCCAGGTGCATGGCCACAGTGGTGTCGTCGCCGCGGCAGTCCAGGACCAGAGTGTTCCCCGCCCGCTGCTCCGCCAGCCTCAGGGCGACGGCGAGCTGATAGGGGGTGGTATCGGTGTCCATCGATCCGCACAGGCCCTGTAGGGACCACACGTCGGTATCCCAGTGCAGATGGGGGAAATCGCGCTGCAGCAGTGCCGTGAGCTGATCGAGCCGGTTGCCGCCGGTGACGCCGGCCCAGACCAGTGCGCCGATGGCCTGTCGGGCGTCGTCCTGCGGGATGGCCGTGGCGACGGCGCGTTCAAGCAGGGCGGGGTCGTCCCGCCGTGTCAGGTGTCTTGGGGGGTGTTCGTGGCGCCCGGGCAGGGAGAGCCGGCAGTGCGCGGTATGCGGTGTGTTCGCGCCGGGAGCGTGCTCCTTCGTCGGCCGCCTCAGCCACAGTGACGCGAGGGCCTCGCCGTTCGGGTGGCCCGTCCGGATGGGGCGGAGTCCGAGCGGTGTGACGGCGATGAACTGATAGCACTCGATCGTTCCCTCGGAGGCGGCGAGGGTCTCACGCAACCACTGATCGAAGGTCAGGGCGGTGACGTGCATCCCGTGCCTGGGCTGCAGTCGGGCCGGCCAGAGCGCGAGCACGGTATCCAGCCATGCCTGCGGATCGGTGCCGGCGGGGTGCTGCAGCACGATCTGGCCTTCCCCCCATGCCTGACGGTCCCCCCGCGCGAGGAGTCCGGGCAGGGCGTATTCGAGGAGCTGCCGGGCCCTTGCGCCGGGGGCGAGCTCGGCCGGACGGCCGGTCCCGATTCGGTACACGCCCATGAACTCGTCGGCGGCGTTGCGCACGCGCTCGTCGAACGTGTAGTCACAGCCGGCCGGGGCCGGCATCCCGGGCACCAGTTCATCGGTATCGCCAAAACCGCCCAGCAGCCAGGCGTGTGCCACGGCCATGGACTGGGTGTCGAAGTGCCGCGGTGCCGGCGGCGCCTTGTCCTGCCGGGCCGCCGTTCTCTTCTGCAGGCGGTCGTAGATGGAGGGGCGCCGGTACCCGGACATCAGAGCGTCCCCGTGTCTGCGACGGAGGCGATGAGCGTCGCGCCGCAGGCGCACTTGTCGCCCTCTCTGGCGAGGGGGCGGCCGTCGACGAGGGCCGTGGGGTCGCCGGTCACGATCACCGACGGGGTGTGGCCGTCCCTGGGGCAGCTCACGCGGTCGCCGACCCGCGCGACCCGACGTTCCCGAACGAAAGTGCTGTCCGCGCCCTCCAGCACGATGCCGCCGTGGGAGGTGCGGTCTCCCATCAGGATGACCGGCCTCATCGGTGCCGTTCCCCGCGACGTGCGCGTGCTGTCGGCGTGTCCGCGGCCGGGGGCGATGACGGCCGGCCGGAGGGAGCGGTCGCACGACCGGCGATGGCGGAGGCAGTGGACGGGGAGGTCCCCGGTGAGGACGTGCCGGCCTGTACGCGTAGGGGGGACGCGCGGTACGGCGATGCAAAGGCGATGCCTGTCATGAGCACCTTCCGTGGTCTCCAGGTCAATGACAGAGGGTTTTTGCCCGCCTCCCTGGCGGGCATGCGGCCGGTGGGTATCTCCGACCGGCGTTCGCCGCTATCTAGGCCTAAAAGAGAAGGGATGTCAACGGCGGGCGGCGGTCACTGAGACGTCGGTCGCGGTCGAGCGTGGGAAGCGTGGTGGCTGACTTCAGCGGGTGGTGACACGGCGGAATCGGGGCCTTGCGGCGGTGCGTGATATCCCCCGGGTACGCCGTTCGTGCAGCGCTCCCATCGTGGTCTCGGGGGCCGTGTCGTGCGGCGTGCTGTGAGGGCCGGATGACGGCAGGCTCAGTCCGTGCGGTCGCCGAGCCCGGCGAGGGCCTCCAGCTCGCGCTCCAGCAGCTCGGGGTCGCCGAGGTTGAGCTCCACCAGGCGGCGGAGGTGGCCGGCGCTCTCTACCGGCAGGTCGTCGCAGCGCAGGCCGACGAAGCCCGCCTCACGGTGCATGGGCGTGACGTGCATGCGGATGACCACCTCGTCGCCGAGGGGGATCGTGAGGGTGGCGGGGGTATCCGCGATGGCCGCCTCGGCCTCGGGTCGGACCAGGGCGCCGTGCAGGCTGATGTCGATCACCCGCACGGGGATGCCGGCGCCGTCCGCCTCGAGCCGGGCCGGCTGATCCATGTCGATGCGGCTGAAGCGCCGGCGCTCGTCGCTGTCGCTCATGCTCCCCTCTCCGTGTTCCGGCTGCCTGCCGCCAGCGTAGTCCTTCCCGGACGTCGCGCACAGTCCCGGCGGCGGTTCACGGGCCGTCCGGGGCATGGCCGCCCAGGCGGGCGGTGATCTCACGGGCGGTGCGCGAGACCGCCGCGCCGAGCTCGTGCATGAGGCTGTCGGTGATCCGCGCCCTCGGGCCGGAGACCGAGATTGCCGCGAGTGCCGCGCCGGTCTCGTCGTGCAGGGTCGCGGCGACGCAGCGCAGGCCGATGGCGTGTTCCTCGTAGTCGCAGGCGTAGCCGCGCTCGCGGATCTCGGCGAGGTTGGCGTGCAGCCGCGCCGGGGTGTCCAGGGTGTTCTCGGTGACCCGCGAGAGCCCCCGGCGCTGGAGGATACGCTCCACCTCCGCCTCGGTCATGCCGGCGAGCAGCGCCTTGCCCACGCCGGAGGCATGCAGCGGTGCGCGGCTGCCGAGCCTGACGATCATGCGCATCATCTCCTGGGACTCGACCTGGGCGAGGAACACGGCGTAGCCCTCGTCCTGCACGGCGAGGTTGGCGGTCTCGCCGGTCTCCTCCATGAGCCGGTGGAGGTACGGGCGGGCGACGGCGACGTAGTCGCGGGCGCTGATGAAGCCGTTGCCGACGATGAAGGCGCGCACGCCCACGTGCCACAGCCCGAGCTCCTCGTCCTGCTGGACGAACTGCATCTGCTCCAGGGTGTGGAGCAGGCGGTGGGTGGTGGAGGGCGCCAGCCCGGCCATCTGCGAGACCTCGGAGAGCGTCAGCCCGTGGCCGGCGCCGGAGAGGGCTTCGAGGATGCTCAGGCCGCGGGTCAGGGACTGGCTCTGTGCGGCGCTTCGCCCGCTGGTGCGTGGCCGGCCGGTGGATCGTGTTTGTCGTTCCGCCAACGTCGTTCCCCGTGGAAGGATTTTCCACAATTGTATGCCATCGGGATGGCGGTGTGGGAGGCGGCGGCCGCCCCGGCGGGGGCGGCCGCACAGCGGTCAGCGGCGATGGTAGATCGCGCCGCCCTGTTCGCGGAAGGTCTGCGCCTTCTCGGCGAGCCCCGTCTCCAGGGCGCTGTCGGCGTCCAGGCCGCGCTCGCGGGCGAACGCCTGGACCTCCTGGGAGATGGCCATGGAGCAGAACTTCGGCCCGCACATGGAGCAGAAGTGGGCGACCTTGTGCGCCTGCTTGGGCAGGGTGGCGTCATGGAACTCCCGGGCGCGCTCCGGATCCAGCCCGAGGTTGAACTGGTCGTCCCAGCGGAACTCGAACCGTGCCTTGGACAGGGCGTTGTCGCGGATCTGTGCCGCCGGATGGCCCTTGGCGAGGTCCGCGGCATGGGCGGCGATGCGGTAGGTGACGATGCCCTCGCGGACGTCGTGCTTGTCCGGCAGCCCCAGGTGCTCCTTGGGGGTGACGTAGCAGAGCATCGCGGTGCCTTCCCAGGCGATGTTGGCCGCCCCGAGCGCGGAGGTGATGTGGTCGTAGCCGGGGGCAATGTCCGTGGCCAGCGGCCCCAGGGTGTAGAACGGCGCCTCGTGGCAGTGGCGCAGCTGCTCGCCCATGTTCTCGCGGATGCGGTGCAGCGGCACGTGACCCGGACCCTCGATCATCACCTGGGCATCGTGGCGCCAGGCGACGTCGGTGAGCTCGCCCAGGGTGCGCAGCTCCGCCATCTGGGCGTCGTCGTTGGCGTCGGCGATGGAGCCGGGGCGCAGGCCGTCGCCCAGTGAGAAGGCCACGTCGTAGGCCTTCATGATCTCGCAGATCTCCTCGAAGCGTTCGTAGAGGAAGGACTCCCGGTGGTGGGCCAGGCACCACTTGGCCATGATCGAGCCGCCGCGGGAGACGATGCCCGTGAGCCGGTCCACGGTCAGGGGGACGAAGGGCAGGCGCACGCCGGCGTGGATGGTGAAGTAGTCCACGCCCTGCTCGGCCTGCTCGATGAGGGTGTCCCGGAAGATCTCCCAGGTCAGGGCCTCGGCCTCGCCGTCGACCTTCTCCAGGGCCTGGTAGATGGGTACCGTGCCGACAGGCACCGGCGAGTTGCGGATCACCCACTCCCGCGTCTCGTGGATGTCCCGGCCGGTGGACAGGTCCATGATCGTGTCCGCCCCCCAGCGGGTGGCCCAGACCATCTTCTCCACCTCCTCGCCGATGGAGGAGGTCACCGCCGAGTTGCCCATGTTGGCGTTGACCTTCACCCTGAAGTTGCGGCCGATGATCATGGGCTCGCTCTCCGGGTGGTTGATGTTCGCCGGGATGATGGCCCGGCCCCGGGCCACCTCGTCGCGCACGAACTCCGGCGTGATGGTCTCCGGCAGGCTCGCGCCCCGGGGCTCGCCCGGGTGGCGGCGGCCCAGGGCGGGATCGTCGCGACTGGCCTCCAGGCGCTGGTTCTCGCGCACGGCGACGAATTCCATCTCCGGGGTGACGATGCCCCGCCGTGCGTAGTGCATCTGGGTGACGTTGGCGCCGCTGCGCGCCCGCCGCGGGGTACGTTCCGCGGGGAAGCGCCAGGTCGTCGTGCCGGCGTCGGCACGCCGCTCGCGGCCGTAGCGCGAGCTCAGATCGTCGAGGCGCTCGCTGTCGCCGCGCTCGGCGATCCAGTCCGCGCGTAGCGGTGCCAGACCCGCGCACAGGTCGATGGCGGCGGCCGGGTCGGTGTACGGGCCGGAGGTGTCGTAGACCGCCAGCGGCGGGTTGGGTTCGGGCCCGTTGCGGGTGGGCGTGTCCGCCTGCACGATCTCGCGCATGGGCACGCGCACGTCCGCACGGCGACCGCTGACGTGGATGCGCCGGGACCCCGGGAACGGCCGGGTCACGGCCTCGCCGAGGGCGGCCGCGGTGCCGCGGATATCGGTATCGGTGTCGTTCATGATGTGTCGCCTCTGCTCGCAGATAGTGAAAAGGCGACGAAAAGGGGGGAGGGAAGGTTGCACGTCCGCGATGACGGCGGACGCCGGCCGGTGGCCGGTGATGTGCAAAGCTCCCTGCGCCGGTACGAACCGGATCAGGTTCCAAGGGACTCTCTCAGCCCGGCATGCGTCGTCGCACCCGGGCACCCCCGCTTCTTCGTCCAGTAACGTCCCCGGCGCGGCCGGGGACTGTCACCGAGACTAGAACCGGCGTGTCTGCCGGTCAAATGCGGGTTTGATCTGGATCAATGCCCCTGTCGCCCCGTTGCGATGTGATCGTCCGGTCATGTTTTGAACGAGCGGAGGCAGTCATGGCCGTAGTCACGAACCAGTCCTGGGATCACCTCGAGTGCCCGGCATGTGCGGCGTGGCAGGTGGTGCCCCGTGGCGCGGCGGTGTCGCTGGAATGCCGCTGCGGCCGGCCGGATCCGGCGGCGCATCTGCGCCGGCCCGCGACCGGCTACGAGGTAATGCTTGCGAGTCAGCGCCGGTCGCTGTTGACCGTCCACGAGCCCGTGCCCGCGGGCGAGGGCCTGCGCGAGGCGGCCTGACCCGTTACCCGGTCCGGCGGGACCCTGCGCTACACTGGCGGTCCATTGCGGACCGCCGGTGAGTTCCCATGCCCCGTTTCGCCGCCAATCTGTCGATGCTGTTCACGGAGCGCCCATTCCCGGCGCGTTTCGAGGCTGCCGCCGCCGCGGGGTTCCGTGGTGTCGAGTGCCATTTCCCCTACGACTATCCGGCGCCGGTGCTCGCCGGCGCCCTGGCGGACAGCGGTCTGAGCCAGGTGCTGTTCAATCTGCCCGCCGGGGACTGGGCCGCCGGCGAGCGCGGGATCGCCTGCCATCCGGACCGCCGGGATGAGTTCCGGGCCGGCGTGGATACCGCGATCCACTACGCTCGCGCGCTGGCGTGCCCGCGGGTGAACTGCCTCGCCGGGCGGCTCCCCGGGGACGTCTCTGCGGAGTGCGCGCGGGAGTGCCTGGTCGACAACCTGCGCTATGCCGCGCCGAGGCTTGCCGACGCCGGCGTGCAGCTGCTCGTCGAGCCGATCAACACCCGCGACGTGCCGGGCTTCTTCCTCTGCCGCTCCGACCAGGCCCTCGGAGTGATGGACGATGCCGGCGTCGCCAATCTCGCGTTGCAGTACGACGTCTACCACATGCAGGTGATGGAGGGGGACCTGGTGCGGCATATCGAGTCCGCGTTCTCCCGCATCGGCCACGTCCAGGTCGCGGACAACCCGGGCCGCCACGAGCCGGGCACCGGGGAGATACATTACCCCTTCGTGTTCGAGCGACTGGACGCGCTCGGCTACGACGGCTGGGTCAGCGCCGAGTACGTGCCCCGCAGCGGTACCGCGGCCGGACTCGGCTGGCTGATGCCCTACCTCCGGGGGTAGGGCGGCGGGTCAGCGCCGGAGGATCTCGGCGAGGTCCACCGGGCGCTCCTCGTCGCTGAGCGCGAGCCGGGATTCCAGGGTGGAGAGGTGCTGGCGCACCAGCGTGGCCGCCTCGTCGCCGCGGCCCTCGGCCAGGCAGCGCACCAGCTCCTGGTGGTCGTCACCGAGGTAGCAGGCGCTCATCCCGGGGGCCTTGTACAGCGCGATCACGATCGAGGTGCGGATCACCAGCTCCCGGAGCATGCGGCCGAGCACCTCGTTAGGCGCGTTGTCCGCCAGGCACAGGTGGAAGGCCATGGAGTGGTGGACCCGGTCCTCCTGGCGGTCGCCGGTGTGGGCGGCGTGCTCGTCGCGGATGATCCGCTCGAGCCGCTCACGGGCATTGCCGCTGAGGCGGCCGGCGAGCTGGCGGGCCACCTCGCCCTCGACCAGCCGCCGGGCGTCGAAGATCTGCCGGGTCTCCTCGACGCTCGGGTGGGCGACCAGCGCCATCTGGTTGGGGCGGCGTACGATGATCTGGTCGGCCGTCAGGCGCGAGAGGGCCTTGCGGACCACCGAGCGGCTGACGCCGAAGAGCTCGCCGAGGGTGATCTCGGGCAGTCGTGTACCCGGTGGCAGCCGCTGGGTCAGCACCGCCTCGTAGATGGCGTCGTAGATGGCGTCGTCGGATGCGCGACGCCCGCGTCCGGGCGTTTCGAGGCCCGCCTGCTCCAGCGGTCGTGGCTCGCGTTGCTGCGCCATGGTCTCCTGCCGCGTCGGGATGTTTAGGGGTTACGGATACCGCTCGAATGTATCGGTTACCCCCGGGCCTCGCAAACGGTGGCGGCGCTCACGCGTGCGCCGCGATCCGCCGGGCGATGTCGTTGTGCCGGCGAACCAGTGCCGGGAGATCCACGTCCGTGAGCGCACCGTCGCGGCCCCGGAGCCGACCGTTGATCAGGCTGAGTGCGACCTGCGGCGGGCGGCAGAACACGAGCGCGGCGAGCGGGTCGTGGACCGCGCCGCCGGCGAGCGGCAGGGTGTCGAGTCGGTAGCCGACGATATCCGCGGCCATGCCGGGGGCAAGGCGGCCGATGTCATTGCGGCCGAGCACTGCGGCGCCGCCGCGGGTGGCGAGGCTCAGTGCCTCCACGGCGCCCATGGCGTCGGGACCGTCCACGAGGCGGTGCAGCAGCATCGTCTGCCGTGCCTCGCCGAGCATGTCCGAGCCGTCGTTCGATGCGGAGCCGTCCACCCCCAGACCGACACGGGCCCCGGCCCGGCGGAGGGCGCGCACCGGGGCGGCGCCCGAGCCCAGGCGCATGTTGGAGCTCGGGCAGTGCGCCACGCCGCAGCGGTGTGCGCCGAGGCGCCGGACCTCGTCGTCTTCCGGGTGCACCATGTGGGCGAACCAGACGTCCTCGCCGCACCAGCCCAGGTCCTCGGCGTATTCCACCGGGGTGCGGCCGAAGCGCTCGAGGCAGTAGGCCGTCTCGTCGCGGGTCTCGGCGAGGTGGGTGTGGCAGTGCACGCCGTAGTGCCGGGCCATCTCCAGGCTCTCGCGCATCAGCGTCTGCGATACGGAGAAGGGCGAGCACGGTGCCAGGGCGATGCGGGTCATCGCATAGTCCGCGTCGTCGTGATGGGTCTCGATCACCCGCTGGCTGTCGGCGAGGATCGCGGCCTCGGACTCGACCACCGAGTCCGGCGGCAGGCCGCCGTCCGATTCGCCCACCGACATGGACCCGCGCCCGGCATGGAAGCGCAGGCCCATCTCTCGCGCGGCGTGGACCTGGTCGTCCAGGCGGGCGCCGTTGGGCCAGAGATAGGTGTGGTCGGCGGCGGTGGTGCAGCCGGAGAGCATGAGCTCGGCCGCCGCGATCCGCGTGCTCACGTCCATCGCCTCCGGATCCAGGCGTGCCCACACCGGGTAGTGGCTCACGAGCCAGTTGAACAGCCCCGCGTCCTGCCCCGCCGGCAGGTTCCGGGTCAGGGTCTGGTAGAAGTGGTGATGGGTGTTCACCAGCCCGGGGATGAGGATGTGCCCGCGGGCGTCGATCACCCGGTCGGCATCGGTGCCGATGCGCGCCGCGGGTCCCACCGCGGCGATGCGGTTGTCCTCGATACGGATGCTGGCGTCGTGGAGCACGCCGCCGTCGTCGCCTTCCATGGTCGCGACGGCCGCGGCGTTGTCGAGGATCAGGCTCGTCATGCCGCTGTCACTCCTTGTTTCGCTCGATCCACGCGCCGAGGGCGGCACGCTCCTCGTCGGTGATGCCGGTGATGTTGCCGAGCGGCATGTAGTGGCTGTCGACGGCGACGCGCTTGATATCCGCGCGGTGTTTGCGGATCTGTGCGGCGGTCTCCAGCACGATGCCGGCGGGCGGGCTGGCGTATCCCGAGAATGAGGGCTCCGGGGCGTGGCAGGTGGTGCAGCGTTCGTCGATGATCGTGTGCACCTGCTCGAAGCTGACCTCGCTCACTGTCCCGCCGGTCCCGTCGCCCGTCAGCATCGAGCGGACCGGCGGGCTCAGAACGGCGACTACCGCGGCGAAGGCCAGCGCGCTCGCGGGCAGTATGAACTGCTTCGCCGCACCGGGCCGGTGACGGATGTTGAAGTAGTGGCGCACGGCCACGCTGATGATCGATACCGCCGCCAGGATCGCCCAGTTCCATGCCGCCGCGTAGGTGCCGGGGAAGTGGTTGCTGATCATGATGAACAGTACCGGCAGGGTGAGGTAGTTGTTATGGCGGCTGCGCAGCAGGCCGTTCTTGCCATAGCGCGGATCCGGCGAGCGGCCTTCCTCCATGGCCCGCACAAGCTCCTTCTGTGAGGGGATGATGACGAAGAACACGTTCGCCACCATGCAGGTGCCGATGGCGGCGCCCACGTGGATGTAGGCGGCGCGGCCGCTGAACACGGTGCTCAGCCCCCACGCCAGGAGCACGATGAGTACGGTGATCAGCGCCGCGAGCAGCCGCGGGCGCTCGCCCAGCCACCGGCAGAGGCCGTCGTAGACAAGCCAGGCGGCCACCAGCGTGGCGATGCCAATGGCCACCGCCTGCCAGGGCTGGAGGGCGGCGACCGCCGGATTGACCATCATCGTCTGTGCGTTGAGGTAGTAGACGATGATCAGCAGGGTGAAACCGCTGATCCAGGTGAAGTAGGCCTCCCACTTGAACCAGTGCAGGGTCTCGGGCAGCTGCGGCGGTGCCACCGCGTACTTCTCGACGAAGTAGAAGCCGCCGCCGTGCACGGCCCAGAGATTGCCGGCGATCCCCGCGGGCTTGCCCGTGCGTTCGAGGTTGTTCTCCAGCCAGTTGAAGTAGAACGACGCCCCGATCCAGGCGATGCCCACGATCAGGTGGATCCAGCGAACCAGCAGGTTCGCCCACTCCATCAGATGCGCTTCCATATCCGAGGGTCCCCGTGAGTCTCGTGCGGCCGGCGGTCTTTAACTGCCCCGGTAGGTGGTGTAGCTGTAGGGTGAGATGAGCAGCGGCACGTGATAGTGCTCGTCGGCATGGGCGATGCCGAAACGCACCACCACTTCGTCGAGGAAGCGGGGCGCGTCGCCGGGCAGGCCCAGCCGGTCGAAGTACTCGCCGACCTGGAAGACGAGCTGGTACTGCCCGGCCCGGAAGGCGTCGCCTTCGAGCAGGGGGCCATCCACGCGGCCGTCGTCGTTGCTCACGGCGTCGGTCAGCGGGGTCAGCACGTTGTCCTCGACCCGTGCCAGCGCGATGCGGATCCCGGAGCCGGGGCGGCCGTGGGCGGTATCCAGTATATGGGTGGTGAGTCGGCCCATGGCACTCTCCTCCTCGTTATTCGCTCGTCAGCGGGTGGGTGACGGTGGTCCCGGTGGCCGTCCGTTGGGAGGTATAAAACACGTTGTCGACAAACGCAAACAAAAGTGTATACATTTTTGGCCGGCTGGTGATGCCAGCCGGAAATGAGTTATGGGGGAAGTCATGGCGGAAGGCGTACTGGAACCGAGACCGAGTCAGCTCAACGAAGACGATTTCGTCGCCCATTACGGCGACGTCTACGAGCACTCGCCGTGGATTGCCCGGCAGGCGTACCGGCGCGGCCTGAGCGTCACCGAGGACACCCCGGATTCGCTCGCGGCGACGATGGCGGCGGTGCTCAATGCTGCCTCCGCGGAGGACCAGCTCGAGGTAATCCGCGCCCACCCGGACCTCGCGGGCAAGGCGGCGGTGCAGGGCGGGCTGACCGACGACTCCGCCCGGGAGCAGGCCGGGGCGGGCCTGGATCAGTGCACGCAGGAGGAGTACGAACGCTTCCAGCGGCTCAACCGGGAGTACTGGGAGCGGTTCAACATGCCCTTCGTGATGGCGGTCAAGGGCCATGACCGCGGGACGATCCTGGAGTCCTTCGGGCGCCGCCTGGAGAACGGCCCGGACGAGGAGCGGCGCACCGCCGTGGCGGAGATCAACCGCATCGCGCGGCTGCGCCTGCTCGACCGGGTGACGTGATCAGCGGGCGCGGGCGTCGGCGGCCTCGAGCGTGTTCTCCAGCAGGGTGGCGCGGGTCATCGGGCCCACGCCGCCCGGGACCGGCGTGATCCAGGCCGCACGCTCGGCGGCCGCGGCGTAGTCGACGTCGCCCACCATGCGGCCTTCCTCGTCGCGGTTGATGCCGACGTCGATCACCACCGCGCCGGGCTTGATCCAGTCGCCGGCGACGAAGCCCGGGCGGCCGACGGCGGCGACCACCACGTCCGCGGCACGGACCTTCTCCGCGAGGTTGCGGGTGCGGCTGTGGCAGATGGTCACGGTGCAGCGCGCGTTCAGCAGCTCCAGCGCCATGGGCCGGCCCACGATGTTGGACTGCCCGATGACGATCGCGTCCAGGCCGGTGAGGTCGACGCCGGTGTGCTCGAGCAGGGTCATCACGCCGTGGGGCGTGCACGAGCGCAGGCCCGGCAGGCGCAGGGTCAGGCGCCCGACGTTCACCGGGTGGAAGCCGTCCACGTCCTTGGCGGGGTCGATGGTCTCGATCACCTTCTGGGCGTCCATGTGCCCGGGCAGCGGGAGCTGGACGAGGATCCCGTCGACCTCGTCGTCGGCGTTGAGCCGCTCGACCAGGGCGAGCAGGTCCGCCTCCGGGAGGTCGGCCGGGAGGTCGTGGTCGATGGAGCGGATGCCCACCTCGGCGCAGTCGCGGCGCTTCATGCGCACGTAGACCTGCGAGGCGGGGTCGTCGCCGACCCGGATCACCGCCAGTCCCGGGGGGCGCCGCCCCTGGTCGCCGCGCTCCGCCACGTCCCCCGCGATGCGCTTTCGCAGCGCTGCGGCGATCCCCTTGCCGTCGATGATGCGCGCGTTCATGTGCTATAACCTCCGGGTGGACAGTGACCGGCGAGTAAGGCGCCGAATTCTCGCACTTGGGCGCCGGCCGCTCAACTCGAACGCTTGACGGCGGCGGGGGCTCTGCGTAGTATTCCGCCGTCTGCAGCGACGGCTGTAAGGCCTGCCCGGCGTGACCCGGCACGAGAAGCACGGGGTGTAGCGCAGTCTGGTAGCGCGCCTGCTTTGGGGGCAGGATGTCGGGGGTTCAAATCCCTCCACCCCGACCAGTACCGTCGCCGCACTGGCCAGGCGACCCGGCGGGTGTGCCGACGCTTGGGGCTGTGGGTCAAGCGCCCGTAGCTCAACCGGACAGAGCATCGGCCTTCTAAGCCGAGGGTTGCGGGTTCGAATCCCGCCGGGCGCGCCAGATTCGAGGGATTGGCCGATTCGACAATGGTGGGCGTAGCTCAGTTGGTAGAGCACCGGATTGTGGCTCCGGAGGTCGTGGGTTCAAGCCCCATCGCTCACCCCAAACAATACGGGCCGTTAGCTCAATTGGTAGAGCAGCTGACTCTTAATCAGTTGGTTCAAGGTTCGAGTCCTTGACGGCCCACCATACCGCTGAAAGGGGCAGGCCCACGGGCCTGCCCCTTTTCTTTGCGCCTTTGCATTCCCTTTGTGGCTGCCGGGTCCGGCAGCCGGATCCCGTGGCGATGACGGAATAATCCCTGCCGGTGGCCGGTGGCCGGTGGCCGGTGGTAAGTGCGACGTAAGTGCCGGGGCGCTAGGGTGTCACCCGGGGACCGTGGCGCGGGGCGCCGCGGCCGGGTGTCCAGGCCACCGGAGCTCGTCGCCATGAGACAGCGTATTGTCCCGCTCGCCATCCTCGCCGCCGCCGTGGCGCTGCCTGCCCTGGCCGCCGCCGTGCCCCGGCCGGTGCCGGGGCGCTGGGTGAGTGTCGCGCGTCTGGAGGCGATCGGCATTACCCAGCGTCACGAGGGGGTGCTCAGTGCGCGGTGGTGTCAGTCCGGTTTCGTGTTCGCGCCGCAGGGCAAGCCACCGGCGACCTTCACGCTGGATCCGGATGCCGGGGTGTACACGGCGACCACCAAGGCCGACAGCTGCGTCACCCACTGGCGGCTGAGCCCCGGGCAGCGCCGGCTGGAGGGCACCTATACCGGGCAGTGTCAGGGCATGAGCATGGAGGCGCGGGTCACCATGCGCCTGCTCGAGGCATCGGGCTCCGTCGAGTCAGCGCCGCCGAAGCGGGGTGGCGGCGCTGACGGGCGGGCCGGTGGCGCCGGCGGGGATATCTCCGGTGGCCGGGCCCTGGGCGTGGTCGCCTCGGCGCTGACCGCGGTGGGGGCCGCCACCGATCCGGGGGCGTTCGGCGACTATCTCTGGAGCGACGTGAAGCAGGGCTCGCGGCATGTGTCCATGTGGCTGACGGCGGACCGGCAGCCCCGCCGGGCCGCCCGGTCGATGCCCGATCCCTGTGATGTCGCGCCCGGCAGCCTGGAGGGTGCGCGCTATCTCCTCGACTTCGAGATCTACCGCCTGGGCGGCGACGGTACTCACATGGCGGTCGCGCGCGTCGTCGACGTCGAAACCGGCAGGATCCTCCAGCAGCGCATGGGCGAGGGCGGCCGCGGTCGCGACGGTGCGGTCGCCGCGGTCGGCGGTGCCTACGATGCACTGGATCTCGGCATCACCGTGCCGGCGAAGCGGTGAGGAGGCGGGGCGGTGAGCGTGGCAGGCGATCCGGACCGCGAGACGCTCGTGCGGGCGCTTGAGGACGAACGCCGACGCGAGCTCCGGCGGTTGGTGTCCCGCCTGGTGGTGCTCGCGGTGATGGTCGTCGCGGTATTCGGTGTCTTCTTCGCCGGTGCGGATACCGTCGAGGACCGGCTCGTGATCCTGGCAATGGCGCTGATCGTGGGGGGCGTCCCCGCCTGGATGATCGGTCGCGGCGGTCCCAACCGCTGGCGACGGCACGTCGCCGAAATGCTCTATCCCGCGCTCGCGCAGGAGGCGGGGTTCACCGACTACGCCTACCGCGGTCCCGGCCTCGCCTTTGACGGCTTCCGTGAGATGGACCTGGTCCCCGCGTATCACAGTGGTACCCGGACCCATCTGCTGGCGGGGACCTTCAGCGGCGTGCGGCTGCAGGCGGCGGAGGTCGAGCTGCGTCGCGGCCGCGAGGGGCGTGGACGGGTGTTCACCGGCCTGGCGGTCCGGGCGCGGCTGTCCGGCGATCCGGGGGTGAGCGTCCGGGTCGGACCCGACGGCGGGCGAATCGTGGGCGCGGTCCGCGAGGCGGTTCGTGCGCCGGCATCCGGGCTGGCTCTTGTCTCTCATGCCGGGCTGCGCGGTGCCGGACTGGAGGTTCGGGCGGACAACGCCGTGCTGGCCTCGCGGCTGCTCGACGCCGGCCTGGCCGAGGCGTTGAAGGCCCTCCGGCCTTTCGGTGCCGTGCGCGCCGCAGTGGTCGATGATGTATGTCTGGTCACGATCGAGACGGAGGCGGCCTTCTTTCCCGAGCCGGCGGTCCGGCGGCCGGTTCCCGGAGATCATTCCCGCGCCGTCGCCGCCAGGCTGTCGGCGCTCGCCGAGCTCGGCCGCCGGCTGGGTGAGGCACTCGCGAGCGGCCCCGCACGGCAGGGCTGATGCCGGGCGCCGCCAAACGCTGCTGCATGAGGAGAGCCGCGATGAACACCAGCAAACGCCTGTTCGCCGCCGCCACCGCTGTGCTCGCCGGTCTTCTGGCGGGTATGTCCGTCGTCCACGCCGGCAACTGCCGGACCCCCGCCAAGGCCGCTGCCGACCTGTGGGACCGTTACGACCAGGTCGCCAAGGCGGTTGGCTGTGCCGTCGGTACTGCCGGCGCCGCGGTCGCAACCGGCGGTGTCTCCCTGCCGGCCTCCGCGGCGATCTACGCCGGCTGCCTTGGCAAGAGCGAGGCAGCCGACCGGGCAACCAAGGGCATGATTGCGGCCTGGAACCGCATGAACCGCAACGGCTGGGGCACCATAGGCCCGCGCAAAATGGTTCTCGGGGCGTCCTACGAGGGCACCATCCGTGGCCCGGGCAGCCGCATGTACATCACGCCGGCGCCGGTGGGCGCCTTCATGCTCGACCTCTCCCTGGGCAAGCGCGATGAGCGCCGCAACAAGGGTCGAACGGAGGTCACGGTCTGCCGCTTCGCCCCGCCCGGCGATGACGGGCTCGTCGACGGCGAGAAGCTCTGGAGCTTCACCATCGACCGTGGCCGCGGCAACCAGGGCCGGACCTGGCACCGTCGTCTCACCGGCGTACGCGGGTACATCGTCACTGTCGCACTGCAGGGCAAGAGCGCGGTGAAGGCGATGAAGTACCGTGTCTCCGCCAAGGAGAGCGCGCCGGACCATACGGTGGTGATCGACGGCGGTGCCGCCGCCGGGCGCACCGGCTACCGTCTGGTCGCCGGCCGCTTCGTCCAGCCGGTGGACGGCCGCGTCGCGGGCCGGCGCGTCAGCATCGATTCGAACGACACGGCCCGTGGCCGTCGGGCGGAGGGGAGCGTCTCCAGCGGCGCGGACGGCTTCCGCGTATACGGCGACGTGCGCTCGGTGAGCCTCGATAATCCGGCGGCCGCGCGGGTCTACGTGGATGGCCGGACGCGCGCCGTGGACACGGCGGGTCGTGACCGCGGTGGCAACACGCGTGACAAAGCCGGCGGCAACCGGAATGCTTCGGCCGGCGGGCAGGGCGGTAACGGCACTGTCGGCAAGCTCGCCGGGAATCCCGGCCTTGACAGCGGCGTCGAGCTACCCAACGGGGTCGTCAACAAAGGCAGTGGTGCCGGGAATGGCGGTGGCGCCGATCCGGACGCCTTCGCCGGGCGCTGGTCCACCGACTTCGGTGAGCTACGGCTGCACCGCGCCGGGCCCTTCGTGGTCGGCGACTACGCCGACAAGGGCGTAATGGTCGGTCGCGTCTCCGGGGGGTGCGCCGCGGGCGTGTTCACCAACGGCGGGCGTAACGGGATCTTCCGCTTTACCCGTGCCGGCGATGGCCGTTTCCGCGGTCAGTGGGCCTGGCACGGCAAGGACCTGCAGGGCAACTGGACCGGCAGACGCACCGGCGATGCCCCTGCGCGCCTGCGCAACTTCACCCGCGACGGCGGGACCACGCATACCCAGTCCCTCGGCCGTGACGTCTTTGACGGACGTTACACCAGCGATTACGGGCCGGTGGGCCTGTATGCGCGGGACCTGTTCGTGGTCGGTGACTACGGCGACAAGGGGATCCTCGCCGGTATGTGGGACGGCAGTGGCTTCGTCGGTCGCTTCACCAACGGTGCACGCACCGGCTGGTTCGATTTTCGCTTCCTCTCGAAGAACGGCGACTTCCGTTCCGGGCGCTGGGGCTGGGTCGGTGACGACGGCGGCGGCGACTGGTCGCTGCGTCGCCGGCGTGATGGTGTCGACCCGGCGGCCCTGACCCTCGCCGAGTCGGTCGGCTGCCCGCGCTGACTGCCGTGTCCGCCACCGCCCGGGCTGGGGCGCTCGCGTGTGTCCCCGCGATGGTTTAGGATACGCGCGCTTGCGGTGCGTGCACTGTGTCCACCGCGTGGCTGCAGGCCACGCACCGTCTCTCGCCCGGCGCGTGGGCGGGCCGTTTAGCGCGGTTCGCCGCGGATTGTATAATCCGCCGGACACTGCGAAAGTGGCGGAATTGGTAGACGCGCTGGGTTTAGGTCCCAGTGGGGTAATCCCCCGTGCGAGTTCGAGTCTCGCCTTTCGCACCAGACATTGAATCGTGAGGCGCGGACACGGCGTTCGCGCAAGAGGTGGTAGTCGATGCAAGTATCCGTGGAGACGACGGAGGGCCTGGGCCGGCGCATTCGCGTGCAGGTGCCCTCCGAGCGCGTGGACAGCGAGGTCGAGAGCCGGCTGAAGGACCTGCGCGGGCGTGTGCGCATGAACGGTTTCCGCCCGGGCAAGGTGCCGCTCAAGGTGGTGCAGCAGCGCTATGGCGAGCAGGTCCGTGGCGAGGTCCTCAACGAGGTGGTGCAGAGCACCTACAGCGAGGCGCTGGAGCAGGAAGGCCTGCGTCCGGCCGCCGCGCCGGAGATCGAGCCGGTACAGACCGATGCCGGCAAGGACCTCGAGTACCAGGCTTCCTTCGAGGTGCTGCCCAGCGTCGAGGTCCAGGGGATCGAGGAGGTCGCTGTCGAGCGCCCCGCCGCGGATATCGGCGATGCGGACATCGACGCGCTGATCGAGCGTCTGCGTCACCAGCAGGCGGATTACAGCGAGGTGGATCGTCCCGCCGACGAAGGTGACCGTGTCACCATCGACTTCCACGGCACCGTGGACGGCGAGGAGTTCGAGGGCAACAGCGGCGAGGACGTGCCGGTGCAGCTCGGCTCCGGTCAGATGCCCTCGGAGTTCGAGGCCGAGCTCGTGGACGTGAAGGCCGGTGACGAGACGCGCATCGAGTACACCTTCCCCGAGCAGTTCCCGGACGAGACCATCGCCGGCAAGACCGCGACCTTCGAGGTCCGCGTCAAGACGGTGGAGGCCCCGGACCTGCCGGAGGTCGACGACGAGTTCGCCAAGGCCCTGGGCATGGAGAACGGTCTCGAGGAGCTGCGCGAGCGCGTGCGCGAGAACCTCGAGCGCGAGCGTGACCAGGCGGTGCGCGCCCGGGTCAAGGAGCAGGTGATGGATGGGCTGCTCGAGCGCAACCCCATCGACCTGCCCCAGGTGCTCATCGATCGCGAGATCGAGCAGCTGCGCGAGCAGACCAAGCAGCGCATGCAGCAGTACGGTGCCGAGGGCGAGGAGCCGGACCTGCCGGCCTCCCAGTTCGAGGACGAGGCCCGTCGCCGCGTCGCGCTCGGCCTGCTGGTCAACGAGGTGGTGCGCGCCAACGAGATCGAGCTGGACCGCAACCGACTCCAGCAGGCGCTGCAGGACATCGCCAGCAGCTACGGCCAGCCGGACCAGGTGATCCAGGCCTACATGCAGAACCAGCAGCTCATGGAGAGCCTGCAGGTGCAGGTGATGGAGGATCAGGTGGTTGACTGGATCGCCGAGCGCGCCCAGATCACGGACAAGCCCATGAGCCTTGACGTGCTGCTGGGCCGTGCCACTGACGAGACCGCCGGAGAGTGATGATGATGAGCGAGCGCGAGGGCCAGATCCGCAGCGAGATCGAGAACACCGGGCTCGTGCCCATGGTGGTCGAGCAGACCGCCCGGGGCGAGCGCGCCTACGATATCTACTCGCGGTTGCTCAAGGAGCGGGTGATCTTCCTGGTCGGCCCGGTCGAGGACTACCAGGCCAACCTGCTTATCGCGCAGCTGCTGTTCCTGGAGTCCGAGAACCCGGACAAGGATATCCACCTCTACATCAACAGTCCCGGCGGCGTGGTCACCGCCGGTCTGGCAATCTACGACACTATGCAGTTCGTCAAGCCGGATGTGAGCACCGTGTGCATCGGCCAGGCCGCGAGCATGGGCTCGCTGCTGCTGGCCGCGGGTGCCGCGGGCAAGCGTTATGCGCTGCCGAACTCGCGGGTGATGATCCATCAGCCCCTCGGTGGCTTCCAGGGCCAGGCCACGGACGTGGACATCCACGCCCGTGAGATCCTCTCCACCCGGGAGCGTCTCAACCGCATCCTTGCCTATCACACCGGCCAGGACATGGAGACGATCCAGCGTGACACCGAGCGCGACAACTTCATGGATCCGGAAACGGCCCAGGAGTATGGCCTGATCGACGCCGCGCTCAAGGACCGCTCCAGCATCGCCGGCGCCACCGAGTGACCCGCGGCCCGCCCCGGCGACAATCGCCGGGGCGGGCATTGAACCTGCCTTCCCCGCCCCCCATCTCCAGCCCTGGAAGGCGCCGGAAAGGCCGCCGTGCGGCCGTCGGCGTGTACTTGCGTGCCTGCCAAAATGCAGGCAAGGTTTCAGCAAATGCTTCTCCCATGTTCGAGGGTGACCAATGACTGACAGAGAGAACGGCAGGGGCGACGACAACGGCAAGCTGCTGTACTGCTCCTTCTGCGGCAAGAGCCAGCACGAGGTGCGCAAGCTGATTGCAGGCCCATCCGTTTTCGTCTGCGACGAGTGCGTCGAGCTGTGCAACGACATCATTCGTGAAGAGATGGAGGAGAAGGCGGCGGGGGCCGGCAGCCGGCTGCCGAAGCCGCAGGAGATCAAGGAGGTCCTGGACGAGTACGTGATCGGCCAGGAGCCGGCCAAGAAGGTGCTGGCGGTTGCCGTCTACAACCACTACAAGCGCATGGAGGCGGGCCAGTCCAAGAGCGACGTGGAGCTCTCCAAGAGCAACATCCTGCTCATCGGCCCCACCGGCTCGGGCAAGACCCTGCTCGCGGAGACCCTGGCGCGGCTGCTGGACGTGCCCTTCACCATCGCCGACGCGACCACGCTCACGGAGGCGGGCTACGTCGGCGAGGACGTGGAGAACATCATCCAGAAGCTGCTGCAGAAGTGCGACTACGACGTCGAGAAGGCGCAGCAGGGCATCGTCTACATCGACGAGATCGACAAGATCTCGCGCAAGGCGGATAACCCGTCCATCACCCGGGACGTCTCCGGCGAGGGTGTGCAGCAGGCGCTGCTCAAGCTCATCGAGGGGACGACCGCGTCCGTGCCCCCGCAGGGCGGGCGCAAGCACCCGCAGCAGGAGTTCCTGCAGGTCAACACCGCCAATATCCTGTTCATCTGCGGTGGTGCCTTCGCGGGGCTGGAAAAGGTCATCCAGCAGCGCTCGGAGAAGGGCGGCATCGGCTTTTCCGCCGACATCAAGGCCAACAGCGAGCGCAAGAGCACGGGTGACACCCTCCGCGACGTGGAGCCGGAGGACCTGGTCAACTACGGGCTCATCCCGGAGTTCGTCGGCCGCATGCCCGTGGTCGCAACCCTCGCCGAGCTCGACGAGCAGGCGCTGGTGCGGATTCTGCGTGAGCCCAAGAACGCGCTGGTCAAGCAGTTCGGCAAGCTCTTCGACATGGAGGGCGTGGAGCTGGAGTTCCGCGACGAGGCCCTCGTCGAGGTGGCGCGCAAGGCCATCGCGCGCAAGACCGGTGCCCGCGGGCTGCGCACCCTCATCGAGCACGTGCTGCTCGACACCATGTACGATCTCCCGAGTATGGAGAACGTCAGCAAGGTGGTGATTGACGACGCGGTGATCCGGGGCGAGACCCGGCCGTACGTCATCTACGAGGGCTCCGAGCAGCAACCCGCCGCCGCCTCCGACTGAGCGCCCCGCTCCGGGGGAGCCGAACCGGGCCCGGGCACCCGCAGGGTGTTCCGGGCCTTCGAGCGTATGTTGAAAGCGTAGTCGCCCGGCTCCATATCCCCCACATCCGAATCGTCGCGATCGCCGCGCTTGCGGCGGTCGCGGGCACAGGCACGAGGGCCAGAATCCTATGTCCACCGAATCGAGCGCCGAGCGCAACACCCCGGTCACCGGGCGCATGCCGGTCCTGCCGCTGCGCGACGTGGTGGTGTACCCGCATATGGTCATCCCGCTGTTTGTCGGGCGGGACAAGTCCATTCGCGCCCTGGAGGCGGCGATGGAAGGCGAACGCCGTATCTTCCTGGTCGCCCAGAAGAGTGCGGAGGTCGACGAGCCGGGGCCGGACGACCTCTACGGCATCGGCACCATCGCCAACATCCTGCAGATGCTCAAGCTCCCCGACGGCACCGTGAAGGTGCTGGTCGAGGGCAGCCAGCGGGCGCGCTTCTCCGCACTTGTGGAGGACGCCGACTACTTTGCCGCCAACGCCGAGGAGATCCCGGAGATCACCGGCGAGGGCGACCGCGAGCTCGACGTGATGATGCGCTCGCTGATGTCGCTGTTCGAGCAGTACGTCAAGCTCAACAAGAAGGTGCCGCCGGAGATCCTCTCCTCGCTGCAGGGCATCGACGAACCCGGCCGCCTGGCAGATACCGTCGCCGCACACATGTCGCTGTCCATCGAGGAGAAGCAGCGCACCCTCGAGATCGAGGACGTGCGCGCGCGCCTCGAGCACCTAATGGCGCTGATCGAGGGCGAGCTCGATATCCTTCAGGTGGAGAAGCGCATCCGCGGGCGCGTCAAGCAGCAGATGGAGAAGTCCCAGCGCGAGTACTACCTGAATGAGCAGATGAAGGCCATTCAGAAGGAGCTGGGCGAGCTCGAGGACGTCCCCAACGAGGTCGAGGACCTCGAGAACAAGATCGCCGACTCCGGCATGCCCCAGGAGGCCCGCGAGAAGGCGGACCAGGAGCTGAACAAGCTCAAGCTCATGTCGCCGATGTCCGCGGAAGCGACGGTGGTGCGCAACTACCTCGAGTGGATGGTGAGCGTGCCGTGGAAGAAGCGCACCCGCGTGCGCCACGACCTGGATCGCGCGCAGCACATCCTCGACACCGACCACTACGGCCTGGAGAAGGTGAAGGAGCGCATCCTCGAGTATCTCGCCGTGCAGAAGCGCGTGCGCAAGCTCAAGGGTCCGATCCTCTGCCTGGTGGGGCCGCCCGGCGTCGGCAAGACCTCGCTGGGCCAGTCCATTGCCCGTTCGGTCAACCGCAAGTTCGTTCGCATGTCCCTCGGCGGTGTGCGCGACGAGGCGGAGATCCGCGGCCACCGCCGGACCTACATCGGCGCGCTGCCGGGCAAGATCATGCAGAAGCTCTCCAAGGTGGGTAACCGCAATCCGCTCTTCCTCCTCGACGAGGTGGACAAGATGGCGATGGATTTCCGCGGTGACCCGGCCTCGGCGCTCCTCGAGGTCCTCGACCCCGAGCAGAACACCACCTTCAACGACCACTATCTCGAGGTGGACTTCGACCTCTCGGACGTGATGTTCGTGTGTACCGCGAACACCATGAATATCCCCGCGCCGCTGCTGGACCGGATGGAGGTCATCCGGCTGCCGGGCTACACCGAGGAGGAGAAGATCAACATCGCCGAGCGCTATCTCGTCCCCAAGCAGATCAAGGCCAACGGCCTGCGCAAGGGGGAGCTGGACATCAGCGCCAATGCGGTGCGCGACATCGTGCGCTACTACACCCGCGAGGCGGGCGTGCGTAACCTCGAGCGCGAGGTCGCCAAGATCGCGCGCAAGGTCGTCCGCGAGGTGGTCACCGGGGCCAAGAAGAAAGGCAAGACCGAGACCGTGCGGGTCACCACCCAGAATATCGATCGCTACCTCGGCGTGCGGCGCTACCGTTACGGTGTGGCCGAGGAGGGTGACCAGATCGGGCGTGTGACCGGCCTGGCATGGACCGAGGTGGGCGGCGAGCTGCTCACCATCGAGTCGGCGGTGGTCCCCGGCAAGGGCAGGCTGACCAACACCGGTCAGCTCGGCGAGGTCATGCGCGAGTCCATCGAGGCGGCACGCACGGTGGTCCGCAGCCGGGCCGAGGCCCTGGGCGTGGATCCGGAGTTCCACCAGAACCGTGACATCCATGTCCACGTGCCGGAGGGGGCGATCCCGAAGGACGGCCCCAGCGCGGGCATCGGCATGTGCACGGCGCTGGTCTCCGCGCTCACGGGCATCCCTGTGAGGGCGGACGTGGCGATGACCGGCGAGATCACCCTGCGCGGTGAGGTGCTGCCCATCGGCGGGCTCAAGGAGAAGCTTCTGGCGGCGCTGCGCGGGGGCATCAAGACGGTGCTGATCCCGGAGGAGAACCGCAAGGATCTCGCCGAGATCAACAAGGATATCAAGGGCAAACTCGATATCCGCCCGGTGCGCTGGATCGACGAGGTCCTGGACGTGGCCCTGATCCGCCGGCCGGAGCCCGCGGGCAAGGCGGAGCCGGAGGCCGGCGAGGCCGAGACCCCGCGCAAGGGCCGTCGCAAGCGCGAGGGTGCCCGCACCCACTGAGCCGCGCGTGGCCCCGGCGTTGACACGTTTCGGGGGCATTGCTATAAATCGTCCCGCCGGTGAACGGCGGGACGGTTATCCTCCCGTTGACCCCGTGCGGGGCATCCCCTTTGCGGATCGAACGCGGTGGATAGGAACAGGACGTCCCAGGGGTCCGCGCCCCCGGAGTTGTGTGTCTCCGTAGGTGACGCTAGGATGCGGGAAGGCTTACGCCGCGGTGCTTTGCCGACGCGGCCGGCACCAGCCAGAGTCGCGGGCAATGGGTTGGTCCATAAAAGAACACCAAGGGGAATCGTTCTGATGAATAAATCCGAGTTGATCGAAGCGGTCGCGCAGTCTGCGGACATTTCCAAGGCGGCGGCCACCCGTGCCGTCGATGCTTTCGTCGATTCCGTCGCCGACGCGCTTCGCGAGGGGGATCAGGTCACGCTGGTGGGCTTCGGCACCTTTACGGTGCGTGAGCGTGCCGCGCGCACCGGGCGCAACCCGCGCACGGGCGAGACCATCAACATTCCCGCGTCCAAGGTTCCCGGCTTCAAGGCTGGTAAAGCGCTCAAGGATGCGGTAAACTAGCGAATCTCAGTTGGGGTGGTTAGCTCAGCTGGGAGAGCGTCGCCCTTACAAGGCGAATGTCGGGGGTTCGATCCCCTCACCACCCACCAAAAACGGAGCGGTAGTTCAGCTGGTTAGAATGCCGGCCTGTCACGCCGGAGGTCGCGGGTTCGAGTCCCGTCCGCTCCGCCACCGAATTATCCCAGCACTCCAGAAAGGCGCCCGCGCGGCGCCTTTTTGCTGTCCGGAACCCCGGAAAACACGGGTTGTCTCCCGGGGGACGTGTACAACCCCAGTCGGCATGGTTGGTGACGATGCTTCAGGCTATTCGTGACAATACCAGGGGCTGGATCGCCTACGTCATCGTAGCGGTCCTGATCGTCCCCTTCGCGCTTTTCGGCGTCTATAACTACTTCACCGGCGGGAGCAATCCGCCTGTCGCCGAGGTCGCGGGCCACGAGATCACCTCGCAGCAGCTCGACCGCGCGGTCCAGCAGCAGCGCCGGCGCCTGCAGCAGATGCTCGGCGACCAGTACGATCCGTCCATGTTCGGTGACGGTGTCCTGCGGCGCCGTGCCCTGGATAACCTCATCGACTCCACCGTGCTCGACAGTTATGCGCGGGAGCACGGCCTGCGGCTCACCGATGCGGCCCTGCGCCGCCAGATCCGCTCACAGCAGGCGTTCCAGGCCAACGGCGAGTTCTCCCAGCAGCGTTATCAGGCGGTGCTTCGCCAGAACGGCATGACACCGGAGCAGTACGAGGCCCGGCTGCGCCAGCAGGGGGCCACCGGCCAGCTGCGCCAGGGTGTCACCGGCTCGGTGATCGTTACCGATGAGCAGCTCGCGCGGTTCGTTGCCCTGCAGCGCCAGCAGCGCAACGTGGCCTGGTTGCGGGTTGACGCCGCCGCCTTCCGCGATCAGGTGAGCGTTGACGGGGATACGCTGCGCGAGTACTACGACGCCCATACCGACGCCTGGCAGCGGCCGCAGCAGGTCAGGCTCGCCTACGTGTCGCTCTCCCGGGACGAGCTCGCCGCCAGCATCGATGTCAGTGACCAGGCGGTGCGCAAGCGCTACGAGTCCGAGCGCGACAGCCGCTTCGTCCAGGGTGGCGAGCGGCAGGTGCAGCATATTCTCGTCCAGGTGCCGGACGATGCCTCCAGGGACGACGTCGAGGCCGCCCGCAAGCGCGTGGCGGACCTGCGTGAGCGGATCGTGGGCGGCGACATCGATTTTGCCGCGGCGGCCCGGGAGTACTCGGACGACACGGGCTCCGCCGACGACGGCGGCTCCCTCGGCTGGGTCGCCCGGGGCGATCTCTCCGAGCCGATGGCGAAGGCGGCGTTCTCCCTGGACGAGGGTGCGGTCAGCGAGCCGGTGCGTACCGATTTCGGCTGGCACCTGATCCGTGTCTCCGATGTGCGCGAGCGCGAGGTGAAGCCGTTCGAGGCCGTGCGCGACACCCTGCGCAAGGAGATCGCCTCGGAGAAGGCGGAGCAGCGCTACGCCGAGGTACGCAACGAGTTCGCCAACGTCGCCTACGAGAATCCGCAGAGCCTGGAGCCTGCCGCTGAAGCGGCGGGTGTGGCCGTGCAGACCACGGACTGGGTCTCGCGCCAGGGGGGCGACGACGGCATCACCTCGAACCAGTCCGTGATGGAGGCGGCCTTCTCCAAGAACGTCCTGGACGACGGGATGAACAGCGAGCTCATCAAGCTCGGCGACAATCGCTCGGTGGTCGTGCGTATCGCCGATCAGCGTCCCGCGACCACGCTGCCGTTCGATGAGGTCCGCGATCAGGTGCGTGAGCGTTTCGTCTCGGAGCACACCGCGACCCTCGCCCGCGAGCGCGGCGAGGCGCTGGAGAACAAGCTCGCCGACGGCACCACGGCGGAGGACCTCGCTGCCGGTGGTGGCGGTGTCGACTACAAGGCGTTCGGCTGGGTCGGCCGTGACGGTGGCGGCGGGCTACCGCGTGCGGTTACCGACCGGCTCTTCCGTATGGCCCATCCCGGGGACGGCGGGACGACTCGTGCCGGGGTCAGCCTGGCGGACGGCGACTACGCGGTGGTCCTGCTGAGCGGTGTGCGTGACGGCAGCCTGGATGACGTGCCCGATGCGCAGCGCGAGCAGCTGCGTCAGCGTCTGGGGCAGCTCGATGCGGCCAGTGTCGGTTCGGCCCTGGTCGAGGCGTTGCGCGCCGAGACGGACGTCACCATCTACGAGGACCGCCTCTAGGCCGGGGACTCACTGCCGGCCGTCCAGCGCGGCGCCGGGGTTCCGGCACCGCGCTGGGTATGCCTTACTCGAACTCGGCGCCGGACAGTGCCACGGCGTGGAAACCCGCATCCACGTGGACCACCTCGCCGGTAATGCCGGAGGCGAGGTCGGAGCACAGGAACGCCCCCGCCTTGCCCACGTCCTCCGGGGTGACGTTGCGCCGCAGCGGTGCCGCCTGGGCGTTGTAGTCCAGCATCTTGCGGAAGTTGCCGATCCCCGAGGCCGCCAGGGTGCGGATGGGGCCGGCGGAGATGGCGTTCACCCGCGTACCCTCCGGGCCGAGGTCGTAGGCCATATAGCGCACCGACGCCTCCAGCGCCGCCTTGGCCGGCCCCATGACGTTGTAGTTCGGCAGGGCGCGTTCACCGCCGAGGTAGGTCAGGGTCAGCAGGCTGCCCTGGCGGCCCTTCATCATGGGCCGTGCCCGCCTGGCCAGCGCCACGAAGCTGTAGGCGGAGATGTCCTGGGCGGTGCGGAAGCCCTCGCGGGTGGTGTTGTCCACGAACGAGCCCTCGAGCTCCTCGCGGGGCGCGTAGCCCACCGCGTGGACCACGATGTCCAGGCCGTCCCACTGGCGCTCGAGCTCGGCGAACACCGCCTCGATATCCTCGTCACGGCTGACGTCCAGCGGCAGCACGATACTGCTGCCACACGCCTGCGCACACTGCTCGACCCGCGGCTTGAGCTTGTCGTTCTGGTAGGTCAGCGCGATTTCCGCACCCTGCTCGGCCATGGCCTCGGCAACCCCCCAGGCGATGGAGCGGTTGCTCGCCACGCCGACGATCAGTGCCTTCTTGCCATCGAGAAAACCCATCGGCTCGTCCCTAGTCTCTGTCTGAAGTGATAGCCCACCCCGGCCGCGCCGGCGGCCGGGGTCCCGCAGGGGAATGGTACACGAGCGTGGCGGCCGCGGGGTGGGGCGAGTGTTGGCGCCTCGTGATGGAGTGCTACTATGCCCGGCAATGTGTCCGTGAGGAGTCCTCGCCGATGAAGGTCCTGGCGAAGCTGTGTGCCGGCGTACTCGTGCTCGCTGCCGCACCGGCCGCGATGGCCGCGCATGCCGTGGCCATGTACGGCAGCCCCAAGTATCCGTCCGGATTCGAGCATTTCGATTACGTCAACCCGGATGCCCCCAAGGGCGGCACGCTGCGGCTGGCGAACACCGTCGCCGCGACCTTCGACAGCCTCAACCCCTTCATCCTCAAGGGTAATCCGGCGGCGGACCTCACCCGGACCTACGACACCCTGACCGTGCGCTCGCTGGACGAGCCGTTTACCGAGTACGGGCTGGTGGCGAAGGACATCGAGATCGCCCCGGATCGCACCTGGGTGCGTTACCGCCTGCGCAAGGCGGCGCGCTTTCACGACGGCGAACCCATCACCGCCGAGGACGTGGCCTTCAGCTTCCGCATCCTCAAGGAGAAGGGGCATCCCCAGTACCGCTCCTACTACAAGGATGTCACCGGCGTGGACGTGGAGGATGCGCACACGGTGACCTTCCATTTCGCCAGCGGAGACAACCGCGAGCTGCCGCTCATCCTCGGTCAGCTCCCGATCCTGCCCAAGCACTACTGGGCGGAGCGTGATTTCGACAAGACCACGCTGGATCCGCCGCTAGGCAGCGGCCCGTACCGCATCGCCGAGGTCGATCCCGGCAAGCGTATCGTCTATGAGCGCGTGGACGACTACTGGGCGAAGGACCTGCCCGTGAACCGCGGGCGCTACAACTTCGAGCGCATCAGCTACGACTACTACCGCGACGCCACCGTCGCGGTGGAAGCGCTCAAGGGCGGGGCCTACGACATGCGCATCGAGAACGTGGCCAAGAACTGGGCCACCGCCTACAACATCCCCGCGCTGGAGGAAGGGCGGCTGGTCAAGCAGTCCATCGACCATAACCTGCCCTTCGGCGTGCAGGGGTGGTTCTTCAACACGCGCCGGCCTGTATTCCAGGACCCCCGGGTGCGTGAGGCCATCGGCTACGCCTTCGATTTCCAGTGGACCAACCGCAATCTGTTCTACGGCGCCTACAAGCGCCTGGACAGCTATTTCGCGAACTCCGAGCTGGCCGCACGGGGCAAGCCCTCAGGGGCGGAGCTGAAGCTCCTGGAGCCATGGCGCGACCAGCTTCCCGAGCGTGTGTTCAGCAAGGCCTACACGCCGCCGAGTACCGCCGGCGAGGGCGGCCTGCGGGATAACCTGCGCCGCGCGGTGGCGCTGCTGAATGATGCCGGCTACGCCATCCGCGACGGGCGCATGGTCAACGAGGATACCGGCAAGCCGCTGTCCTTCGAAATCCTGCTCGACAGCGCCTCGATGGAGCGGGTCACGCTGCCCTTCGTGAAGAACCTCGAGCGGCTGGGGATCGACGCCAGCGTGCGGACGGTGGATCCGACCCAGTACCAGAACCGGGTCCAGCGCTTCGAGTACGACATGATCGCCGAGCGCATCGCCCAGTCGCTCTCTCCGGGTAACGAGCAGCGTGCCTACTGGGGCTGCGAGGCGGCGAAGACGCCGGGCAGTCAGAACTATGCCGGCATTTGCAGCCCCGCGATCGACGCGCTCGTCGACAAGGTCATCCATGCGCCCGACCGCGAGGCGCTGGTCACGCGTACGCGGGCGCTGGACCGGGCGCTCCTGTGGGGGTTCTATGTGGTGCCCCACTGGTACTCCGGCAGTTTCCGGCTGGTCTACTGGGACAAGTTCGGCCAGCCCGCCAGGAACCCGCCCTACGGACTGGCGCTGGACAGCTGGTGGGTGAATCCGGAGAAGGCGGCGGCACTGTCGCAGTGACGGCCGGGCAGGGAACCAAGGAGGTGCGAGCATGTCGGACGCACTGATGCACGGCGCGGAACGCATCACCGAGCGGGTCCGGGAGCGGGCCAACGCGGCCAACGTGGCCCTGCTCTCGGTGTTCTGGAACGGCGATGAGGGCCTGCGCGGCGACGCCGACCTGCAGACCCTGTTCATCGAGGGTGTGGAGAAGACCGCACGCGTGGCGCTGACCAGCGACCAGGTCAGCGGCGCCAGCGAGGGCGGCGTGACCCCCGACGTGGACGCGCTGCTCGAGGAGGCGCTGAACAGTATTCACGTGCCGGCGGCGCCGTCGCCGCCGGAGGGGGGAGCCGGCTGAGGGGATGCCCGCCTATATCGCGCGACGCCTGCTGCTGATGATCCCGACCCTGCTCGGGATCCTGCTGCTGAACTTCGTGATCGTTCAGTTCGCCCCGGGTGGCCCGGTGCAGCAGATCGCCGCGCAGGTGCGCGGCACCACCGATCTGAGCACCAGCCAGTTCGCCGGCAGCAGCGGCGATACCCGTGGCGGGGACGGCAGCGACACCGGCTCGGGTTACCGGGGTGCGCAGGGGCTGCCGCCGGAGCTGATCGAGGAGCTGCGCCATCAGTTCGGCTTCGACCGTCCGGCCTACGAGCGCTTCCTCAAGATGGTGGGCGACTACCTGCGGCTGGATTTCGGCGAGAGCTTCTACCGTGACCGCAGCGTGCTCGATCTGATCATCGACAAGCTGCCGGTCTCCATCTCGCTGGGGTTGTGGACGACGCTGATCGTGTATCTCGTCTCCATCCCCCTGGGGATCCGCAAGGCGGTGCGCGACGGCAGCCGCTTCGACGTGTGGACCTCCGGCGTGGTGATCGTCGGCTACGCGGTGCCGGGGTTCCTGTTCGCCATCCTGCTGATCGTGCTATTCGCCGGCGGGACCTACCTCGACTGGTTCCCGCTGCGCGGACTGACCTCGGAGAACTGGGCCGCACTGTCGTGGCCCGCGCGCATCGCGGACTACTTCTGGCACATCACCCTGCCGGTGATCTCCATGGTCATCGGCGGCTTCGCGAGCCTGACCATGCTCACCAAGAACTCCTTCATGGAGGAGGTGCACAAGCAGTACGTGGTCACCGCGCGGGCCAAAGGGGTGAGCGAGCGCCGGGTGCTCTACGGGCACGTCTTCCGCAACGCCATGCTGGTGGTCATCGCGGGGATGCCCGCGGCGTTCGTGAGCATCCTGTTCACCGGCGCGATGCTGATCGAGGTGATCTTCTCGCTGGACGGGCTCGGCCTGCTCGGATTCCAGTCGGTGGTCAACCGCGATTACCCCGTGGTGTTCGGGACACTGTTCATCTTCACGCTGCTCGGGCTGATCCTGAACCTGATCGGCGATCTCACCTACGTGCTGGTGGACCCGCGCATCGACTTCGAGACCCGGGAGGGCTGAACGCATGCAGCGGCGAAAGGCATGCCCGGGGGCAGACAGCGGCCGTGCTGCACGGCCATCGGGGGGGGCATGCGCGGATCGCGCCTGAGCCCGATCAACCGCCGGCGCTGGCAGCAGTTCCGGCGCAACCGCCGCGGCTGGTACTCGCTGTGGCTGTTCATGGCGCTGTTCGTGCTGACCCTGTTCGCCGAGGTCATCGCCAACGATCAGCCCCTGTTCGTGTGGTACGACGGCGCCGCGTATTTCCCCGTGGTGGCGGACTATCCCGAGACCACCTTCGGCGGCTTCCTGCCCACCACGGCGGACTACCGCGATCCCGCCGTGCAGGAGCTGATCGAAGCGAGGGGCTGGATACTGTGGCCGCCGATCCCCTACAGCTACGACACCATCAACTACGATCTGCCGGTCCCCGCGCCGGCGCCGCCGAGCGCGGACAACTGGCTCGGCACCGACGACCAGGGCCGGGATGTCGCCGCACGGCTGATCTACGGCTTTCGCATCTCCGTGCTCTTCGGCCTGCTGCTGACACTGACCAGCTCGGTCATCGGTGTCGCCGCCGGCGCCGTGCAGGGGTATTTCGGCGGCTGGACGGACCTCCTCGGCCAGCGGGCGATCGAGATCTGGTCCGGGCTGCCGGCGCTGTACGTCATCATCATCCTCTCCAGCTTCGTGCAGCCCGGCTTCTGGTGGCTGCTGCTGATCCTGCTGCTGTTCAGCTGGACCCAGCTGGTCGGGGTGGTGCGCGCGGAGTTCCTGCGCGTGCGCAACTTCGACTACGTCAAGGCCGCCCGGGCACTGGGCGTCTCCGACGGGGTGATCATCGCCCGGCACGTGCTGCCCAACGCCATGGTCGCCACCATCACCTTCGTGCCCTTCGTGATGACCGGTGCGATCACGGCGCTCACGTCGCTGGACTTCCTCGGATTCGGGATGCCGCCGGGGGCGCCGTCGCTGGGTGAGCTGCTGGCCCAGGGCAAGGCCAATCTCCAGGCCCCGTGGCTCGGTATCACCGCGTTCGTCGCCCTGGCGGTGATGCTCTCGCTGCTGGTGTTCATCGGCGAGGCCGCCCGGGACGCCTTCGATCCGCGCAAGACCCTGCAGGGGGGCATGGATGGCTGACGTCCCCCTGCTCGCCATCGAGGGACTCCAGGTTGCCTTCGGCCGGCAGGTCGTGGTTCACGGCGTCGACCTCACGGTTCGCGGCGGCGAGACCCTCGCGCTGGTGGGGGAGAGCGGCTCGGGCAAGTCGGTGACCGCCATGTCCGTGCTCGGGCTGCTGCCGTATCCCCATGCCAGCCACCCGGCGGGGCGCATACGCTACCGCGGCGGGGACGTCCTGGGGGCCGACGACGCGCGCCTGCGGCAGATGCGCGGCGGCGAGGTCGGCATGATCTTCCAGGAACCGATGACCTCGCTGAACCCGCTGCACACCGTGGAGAAGCAGATCGGCGAGAACCTTGCGATCCACCGCGGACTGCGCGGTGCGGCCATGCGCAGGCGGGTGCTGGAGCTGCTGGAGCTCGTTCGTCTGCCGGATCCCGAACGCCGCCTGGGGGCCTATCCCCACCAGCTCTCCGGCGGCCAGCGCCAGCGTGTGATGATCGCCATGGCGCTTGCCAACGACCCGGCACTGCTCATCGCCGACGAACCCACCACGGCCCTGGACGTGACCATTCAGGCCGAGATCCTCGACCTGCTCGCCGACCTCAAGGCGCGGCTGGGCATGGCGATGCTGTTCATCAGTCACGACCTCAACGTCGTGCGCCGCGTGGCCGACCGGGTGGCCGTGATGAAGGACGGGCGGGTGGTGGAGCAGGGGCTGGCCGATTCCGTGTTCACGGCGCCGCGGCACGACTACACCCGTGCCCTGCTGGCCGCGGAGCCCTCCGGCCGGCCCGAGCCGGTGGCCGCCGACGCCCCGACCGTGCTCGCCGCCGAGGACGTGCGCGTGTGGTTCCCGATCCGCGGTGGGCTGCTGCGGCGGGCGCGGGACCACGTCCGTGCGGTGGACGGGGTGTCGCTCAGCGTGCACCGGGGGGAGACCCTGGGGATCGTCGGTGAGAGCGGCTCGGGCAAGACCACCCTGGCGTTCGCGCTGCTGCGCCTGCAGCCCGCCACCGGGCGGGTGATCCTGCTCGGCGACGACATCTCGCGCCGCCGTCCCCGTGCCCTGCGGCCGCTGCGCCGACGCATGCAGGTGGTCTTCCAGGACCCGTACGGCAGTCTCAATCCGCGTCTGTCGGTGGCGCAGATCGTTGCCGAGGGGTTGAGCGTGCACCGCCTCGCCCGGGACGACGCGGAGCGCGAGCGCCTGGTCGCGGAGGCGCTGGAGGAGGTGGGGCTCGCCCCCGAGCTGGCCGGGCGCTTCCCCCACGAGCTCTCCGGCGGCCAGCGCCAGCGGGTCGCGCTGGCGCGCGCGGTAATCCTCAAGCCGGACCTGATGGTGCTCGACGAGCCCACCTCCGCGCTGGACCGCACCGTGCAGTCGCAGCTGGTCGCGCTGCTGCGGGACCTCCAGGCCCGGCACGGACTGGCGTTCCTGTTCATCAGCCACGACCTGGCGGTGGTGCGGGCCATGAGTCACCGTATCCTGGTGATGAAGGACGGCACCGTGGTAGAGGCGGCGGAGACCGAGGCGCTGTTCCAGCGTCCCGGCGAGACCTACACCCGGCGGCTCATCGAGGCGGCACTGGGACCCGCGTGAGCCGCCGCGTTCTGATATCCTTGCGGCGTTTGGCCCGCTGACGGAAACCTACCCCCATGGACCCGGTCATCGCCCTGGTGGGGCGCCCCAACGTGGGCAAGTCCACCCTGTTCAACTACCTCACCCGGAGCCGCGACGCCCTGGTCGCCGACTACCCGGGGCTCACCCGCGACCGCCAGTACGGCCTGGGCCGCGTCGGCGGGCGTGCCTATATCGTTGTCGACACCGGCGGCATCGGCGAGGACGAGGCCGGCATCAACGAGGGTATGCAGGGGCAGGCCCGCCAGGCGGTGGCCGAGGCGGATGCAGTACTGCTGCTCGTCGACGGCCGCACCGGGCTGACGGGCGCGGACGAGACCCTGGCCGCGACCCTGCGCCGGGCGGGCAAGAGCGTCTGGCTGGTGGTGAACAAGACCGACGGGGTCGATCCCCGCCTGGCCGTCACGGATTTCCACACCCTCGGTGTCGGTGAGCCCCGCGCCATTGCCGCCGCCCACGGCCGCGGCGTGCCCGCGCTGATGGACGAGGTGCTCGCCGCGCTGCCCGCCGAGGGCGCCGGCGACCATCCGCCGGTGGACGAGTCCCCGGACGCCATCCGGGTGGCCGTGGTCGGGCGCCCGAACGTGGGCAAGTCCACGCTCATCAACCGCATCCTCGGCGAGGACCGGGTGCTGGTCTACGACATGCCCGGCACCACGCGGGACAGCATCTTCATCCCCTTCGAGCGCGATGGACAGGCCTACACGCTCATCGACACCGCCGGGGTGCGCCGCCGTGCCCGGGTCCACGAGGCGGTGGAGAAGTTCAGTATCGTCAAGACGCTGCAGGCCATCGAGGCCGCTCACGTGGTGGTGATGGTGGTCGACGCCCAGGGGCTGGCCTCCGAGCAGGACGCCCACCTGATCGGCCACGTGCTCGAGGCGGGGCGGGCCCTCGTGCTTACGGTGAACAAGTGGGATGGCCTCGATGAGGGCCACCGCAACGAGGTCCGGCGCTCGCTGGACGTCAAGCTCGGCTTTCTCGACTTCGCGCGGGTGCACTTCATCTCCGCGCTTCACGGTACCGGCGTGGGGCTGCTCTACGACGCCATCGGCCAGGCTTACGCCGCGGCCATGGCCGAGCTGGAGACGCCCCGGCTCAACCAGATCCTCGCCGACGCCACCGCTGCCCACGCGCCGCCGCTGGTGCGCGGGCGCCGGGTAAAGCTGCGCTACGCCCACCAGGGCGGGCGCAACCCGCCAGTGATCGTCATCCACGGCAACCAGACCGCACGACTGCCGGAGGCCTACCGGCGCTACCTCTCCAACACCTTCCGCCGGGAGCTGGACCTGTGGGGCACGCCGCTGCGCCTGGAGTTCCGCACCGGCGACAACCCCTACGCCGACCGGGCCAACACGCTGTCCGCGCGCCAGCGCGCCCGCCGCCGGCGGCTGATGCAGCACGTCAAGCGCCAGAAGTCCAAGCGCGGCGGCAAGGGGCGGTGACCGGGCGGCGCGGCGCTAGCGTTTTCGCCCGCCGATGATCTTCGCCCGTAGCGTGTCGCCGTGGGCTGCGCCCAGGGACTGCACGCGCTCCAGCAGACCCTCGCTCAGGCGGTGACCGGCCGGGATGAGCAGCAGTCCCTCCGGCGTGGTCAGGTCCTTCGCCAGCACCATGCCCGGGCGGAGCTCCGAGATCGGGACCCCCTCCTGGCCGGCATCGTCGCCCTCCGACTGGAGGTCGTGCCAGCGCAGGAAGGCGTTCACGGCGCGGGGGTCGAAGCGCCCGCCGCGCTCGCGCTGCAGCAACGCCCGGGCGTCCGCCTCGCTGAGCCGGCGTGGGCGGATGTGGCCGTGCATGGCCTCGTCGAAGACGTCGATGACGGCGAGCATGCGTGCCGCCACGGGGATCGCGTTGCCCTTGAGCCCGTCCGGGAAACCCTTGCCGTCGTAGCGCTCGTGGTGGTGGCGCACGATGCTCGCCGCCTCCCCGAGCGGCGCGCTGTGGGCGAGCGCGTCGGCGATGACGACCGGATGCCTCCTGAACGACTCGATGGCCGACTCCGGCAGACGCGACTCCGGCGTGCGCTGAATGGACTCCGGCAGGGTCGCTTCGCCGACGTCGTGCAGCCGTGCCGCCAGTGTCGCCTCGATCACACGGGACTCGCTGAGCTTGAGATGACGGCAGAACCCTTCCATGAGCGTTGCCACGCGGTCCCCATGGCCCTGCTTGGCGGCGGTTTCCAGGGTGTACAGGCCCTCGGCGAGGGTGCGCGCGGCTTCGGGGATGGTCTCCGCCGGCGGCTGCTCGGTGGCGATATCCCGGTCGAGGCGTTTGCCCTCGGCGTTGCTGATGGCGGCGACGAGGGTCGCGTGAAGCTCGTCCGCGGACCAGGGCTTCTCCACCAGGGCGTGGATGCCCGCCTCGTTGATCGCGCGCAGGCTGGTCGCATAGTTGCCGTACGCGGTGAGCAGGATGCGCGGTACCGAGGGCGCGCGGGCGGCGAAATCGATAAGCAGGTCCACGCCGTTCTCGTCGGCAAGGCGGTAGTCGCAGATGATCGCGGCCAAGGATTCCTCGTCGAGCACCGCCTTCGCCTCCGCACCGGAGTTTGCGCCGCGCATGGCGTAGCCGCGGCCGATGAGCTCCCGGCGCAGGGCGGTGAGCACGTGGGGCTCGTCGTCGACGCACAGCACGGTGTGACCGGATCCGGTCTCCGGCGCGGCCGTGTCATCGCTCATCGTCGTGCTCCTCCTCCGTGGTGTCGCCCTCTGAGCGCAGGGCGTTGGCCTCCGCCTCGTCGCGCTCGCGTTCCAGCTCGCTGATGCGCTGCTGCATGGTGATCGCCTGGGCCGCGAAGCGGTCGACTGTCTCCTCCAGCGAGGAGATCGCCTGGCGCTGGTTCTCGTAGGCCTCGGCCTGGCTCATGAGCTTGCGGATCTGGCGGCGGTTGCGGTAATTCTCGTTCTGGAACAGCGTCAGCGATTGCTCGGATTCCTGGATCTGGCGTTCGAGCTTGGCGATGCGGGCGAGGTACTCGCGTTTCTGCTGTTCCTTCTCCTGCTCGGAGCTCTCGAGCTGGGTCCGCAGCTCGCGGATGACGGTGCGCTGCTGGTCGAGTGAGTTGACGATGCGCCGGTACTCGGTGTCCATGCGCTCGGTGCTCTGCTCGATCAGCTGATCCCGCCGGCGGAGACTGTGCGGGCGGGTCGGGCGCTGCACGCCGGCGGCGGGCCGTGCCTCGAACGGGGCGATGTCGCCCCGGTCCATGTACTCGTCCAGGGGCTGGCGGCTGTGCTCGTAGTGAGCCAGGTGCTCGTCTAGACGTCGCCCCAGGGCGCCCTCGTCACCGAACTCGGCCCGCAGGGCATGGCGCATCTCGGCGTTCGCGCGGCGCTCGACGACGTTGGCGCTGTGCATCTCGTTGAAGCGCTCGCGGTATCCTTCCAGGGCGCCGATGCGTTCCTGCAGCCGCTGGACCTCCACGGCCTGGTTGTGCGCCGCCCAGGGGTCATTGCCGCCACTGTCCGGCAGCGACGCGGTCTCCGTATGCGAGCGTTCCCGGGATGACTCCGCGCGGCTGGCGCGCATGGCCGTGGTAATCGCCTTCTCCACCCGGTCCCAGAGGCGGATATCGCGCTCCACGGATTCCTGATGCGTGCGCCAGTAGGCCTCCGGTGGCGCCTCCAGACTGGTGAGCTGGGATTGCAGGAGCGCGTAGCGCATCTGCAGGCAGACCAGCTCCGGGTCACCGGTATCGTCGATGTGGGCCAGCCGGTGCAGCTCCGCGGGCGCGCCCTGCCAGCCCTTGCGGAAGCGGTGTACCAGCCGTTTGACGGCCTCGTGGAGAAACGCGGAGAAGGCCTCGACGTCTTCCGCAGGCGCAACGCCCTCCGCTTGCAGGCCGCGGATCCGGCGGCGCTGGCGGCGGTAGAGCACGGCGAGGACGACGACGGCCACCAGCAGGATGTAGATGACCTCTGCCAGCACGACGACGATGCTGATCCAGATGTTATCCCCGAGATTCATGGGCCTGCCCCGTTTTTGCTGCGCTTTTCCCGGGCGTGAGCCGGCCGGCGGCGGGTGGCGGTCGTCGTGTGAAAAGGCTTTGCCAATACCGGTTCGGCAGCCCATTATCTGCACAATGTGAGAACGCCGCCAACCGGGGCGCGATATGATGCCAAGCTCCTTTCTCCCCGGCCTGCGCGGGCTGACCGGGCGCCTGTTCCGTGTCCTTTCGGGCCCGCGGCGACGCTCGTCCCGGCTCAGCGACGAGATGGCGCGCTCGTGCCTCGTCGATCAGATCGCCACGGTAGCCGCTGCGACCTCGGCCACGGAGGCCGCGGAGGCGGTCGTCGCCCGGCTCGCCGCGGCCTTCGGGCCGGGCGGTGGCGCCTGGCTCACGCTGCCGGAGGGGCGTTTTGCCGCCGGTTACACCGAGGATGATGGAGAGGGTATTCGTGCGCCGGTGCCCGGCGTCGGTGACGACTGCGAGCTGTGCCTCGTGCCCGGCCCGGCTTACCGGGGCGGGCCGGGGGAGCATCTGGCGGCGCTGGTGACCGCTACCGCCGATCTGGTCGGTCTGTTCCGCCGTGGCGAGGCCCACCGTCGGGCCCGTGCGGCGGATGAGGCGTACCTGCGGGTTATCGCCTCCACCGCGGAAGAGGGCATATGCCGGGTCGCCCTCGACGGCCGGGTGCTGGATGCCAACGAGGCGTTCGCCCGGATGTACGACTGCCGGCTCGAGGAGTTGATCGGGCACTGCATCATGGAGTATCTGCCGCCGCAGATCGCCGAGCGCATACGTACCGGCCTGGCGGCGCGTGCCGAAGGCCGTAGTGAGCGTTACGAGCTCCACCTCCATCCCGATACCCCGCAGGAGCGCTGGCTGATGGTCTCGGCCTCTCCGGTCCGTGGACCCGACGGCCGGGTCGAGAGCGCCTTCGCCATGGTCACCGACATCACCGCGCTCAAGCTCGCGACCCGCGAGGCAGAGCAGGCGCGGGAGCGCGCCGAGGCCCTGCAGGCCGAGATGCTGCGTACGGCCAAGCTTGCGGCGGTGGGGCAGATGGCCGCCGGGGTCGCCCACGAGATCAACAATCCGATCGGTTTCGTGCGTTCCAACCTGGGCACGCTGCGTGAGTATGTCGGCGTGCTCGAACAGGCCGCGGCGGGTGACGACGATGTCTCGCAGGAGAAGCTCGCCTTCGTGCGCGAAGACATCCCGGAACTGCTCTCCGAGAGCGAGGCGGGCATACAGCGGGTCGCCGACACCGTGCGCACGCTGCGCGGTTTCGCCCGTGACGACAGCGGGGAGTGGACGGGTGTCGACCTCAACGAGGTGGCGGTGAATGCGCTGCGCATTGCCGGGCCGCGCCTCAAGGGGCGGGCGCGAACGCTGCGCGAGTTCTCCGCCGTGCCGACGGTGCGGGGATCGCCGGTGGAGCTCTCCCAGGTGCTCGTGAACCTGCTTATCAACGCGGCCAACGCCCTGGATGGCCACGGCACCATCCGTGTGGTGACGCGGTGTGAGGGTGACGAGGCGGTGCTCGAGGTCGCCGACGACGGCCGCGGGATGAGCGAGGAAGAGCGCGTGCGGGTGTTCGAGCCCTTCTACAGCCGTTCCGGCCAGGAGGGCACCGGTCTCGGGCTGTCCATCGTGCAGAACATCGTCGAGCGTCACGGCGGGCGGATCGAGCTTGCAAGCGAGCTGGGTGCGGGCAGCCGTTTCAGTGTCCGTCTGCCGGCAGCGGCGGACGTGGAGCCGGCCGTGGAGGCGCCGGGCGGGTGAGCGCGGACGGTACGTATCAGCCCTCGTCATCATCGCCCTCGTGCGGGCTGGTGGAATCGCCGTCGAGATACCGTGCGTGGATGCGGGGCGCCGGCGCCGGGCGGTGGAAGTAGTACCCCTGCAGGTAGCGACACCCCAGCTCGCGCAGGTACAACGCCTGTTCGTGCGTCTCCACCCCCTCGGCGACGACTATCAGGTCGAGCTCGCCGGCGAGGGCGATGATGCCGCGGACTATGGCCTCGCTGGCCTCGTTGTCGTGCATTCGCGCGATGAACGTGCGGTCTATCTTCAGGCCGTCGATCTCCAGCTCCGCCAGGTAGCTGAGTGACGAGTAACCGGTGCCGAAGTCGTCGATGAGCACCCGCACGCCGGCGGCACGCAGCCGGTGAATGCACGGCACCACGGTGCCCTGGTTGCTTACCAGGGTGTCCTCGGTGATCTCCGCGACCACGTTTTGCGGGTCGATATTGAAGCTCTCCAGGCGTTCCAGGAGGCGGTCCGCCATGTCCGGGGCACCGAACTGTTCGCCTGAGAAGTTGATACTGATGGACAGTTCCGTCCCGCGGCTCCTGAACCAGCGCCGCCAGTCGAGGCAGACGTTCTCCACGACGACGTTGGAGAGCTCGCGCATCAGCCCGGCCTCTTCGGCGACGGGCAGGAAGTCTCCGGGGGGGACGACCCGATCCGGGTGGCGCCAGCGCACCAGTGCCTCGAAGCCGACCACGGCGAAGTCCCGGCTGCGCACCACCGGCTGGTAGTAGTTGGTCAGCTCCGCGGTCTCCATGGCCAGTCGCAGCTGGGCGGCGATCTCGATGAACTGCCGCGCCCGGTCGCCGAGCTCGTCGGTGTAGAAGCAGTAGCCCTGGGTGTCGAGCCGTTTCGCCTCGCTGGCCGCGGCCTCGGCGCTGCGTAGCAGCTCGCTGTCGGTGAGCCCGCAGCTCGGGTAGGTGCCGATGCCCACGCCGGAACCGAGAGTGATCGTGGTCCCCTGCAGGGTCAGCGGCCGGGCGACGGCGTCATTGATGGCCTGGGCGGTCAGCGCCGCATCCATCGGGTGGGAGATCTGGTCCAGGCACACGAGGAAGCTGTCGCCGGTGTGCCGGGCGACTTCGCCCTCGTCGTCCACCACGGTCTGGAGGCGTTCGCCTATGGCCTTGAGGACGGCATCGCCGAAGGCGTGACCGTAGGACTCGTTGATCGGGCGGAAATGGCGCAGGTTCACCGCCAGAACCGCGCAGATGTCCTTCTCCGGATCGAGGGCCCCGAGGCGGCGTTGCAGGGTGGCGGTAAAGCCTTCCCGGTTAGGCAGGCCGGTGACCGAGTCGAACGTGGTGAGCACGTTGATACGGTGTTTGTAGGCCTCGATCTCGGCGCAGTCGTAGAAGCAGCAGATGTAGCTGCAGTCGGGGCCATCCTCTCCCACCCGGGTGATGGTGCCCGCCAGCCGCAGGGGCGAGCCGTCGCTCGTCCGGGAGCTGACACTGCCGTGCCAGACGCCGTACTGCGCCAGGCGGTCGTCCATGGCCTGGCGTTCCCGGGGGTGGCCGTCAAGGAGCTCCCGGAAGGGGACGAGCCGGCCGGTCACCGCCTCCGCGGAGCGGCCGGATATCTCCTCGAAGGCGTTGTTGACCGCCATTACCCGCCAGTCCGAGTCGAGTATGGCGACGGCGTTGGTGATGCTGTTGAGGGCGAGCTGGGCCTTCTCGCGTTCCTGTTCCGCGATGATGGTCTCGGTGATGTCGCGGATGACCATGACGTTACGGGGGGCACCGGCGCTGTTACGGTACAGCGCGCTGGTCAGTGCCAGGGTGATCTTTGCGCCGTCCGCCCGGCGTGCGGGGACACGGGCGCGCACGCTACGGTGCCGCCGGCGCCGTTCCAGCAGGTCGGTGATCGCGGGATCGGTCTCGTCGACGACGAGCCCGGGTCCGTTCGAGACCAGTGTCTCCTCCGGGTAGCCGAGGATGCGGCAGGCGGCCGGGTTGGCGCTCAGGATGCGCCCGTCCCGGGCGGTCGTGACGATGCCGTCGGCGCTGTGCTCGATCAGCAGGGCGTATTCTCCCGCGAGGTCGCGTCGGGCGAACTCCGTGCGCAGGGCGTGGTAGACCGGGACCCCGGTGGCAAAGGCGAGATACACCAGGGCCAGGGGGATGAAGAACAGGGTGGTGGGCAGCCCCCAGGGCGCGCCGATCCCGTCGAGCCCGAGGGCCAGCCATCCCACCACGCACACCGCGGCATACGCGAGCGCAAGCACCGACGCCGTAATCACTGGATGAGGCCCGGGGGCGCCGCGTTTCAGGGCAGGCTTTTCGCGCCGCATCGTGCCTCCCTCCGATCATGCAGGGGTGTAGGGAATGTTGATTCTGGCCCGCGTTTCAAGCCGTTGTCGCCGGTTGGTCAATATTCATTCATATTGTGACGTTTGTCACGTAAATTCAGCATCCGGAATGGATGCCGCCTAGCCTGGCTGTGCTGGCCGGTGCCTGTTGCGCGTGCGAGACTGAAAAGATGACCGGTCTATGCCAAATGCCAGGGGAGAGACCCGCCGTGCCATCCCAAAGCCCGCCCTTTTCCGACCATCCCCGATGCACGGTGACCGGTGAGCCGCGTCACGTGGGGGTCGAGATCGAGCTCGCGGGCCTCGGGGTCGAGGCACTGTCTTCGCTGGTCGCCGCCAGTGTCGATGGCCGCGTGGAACGTCTCAGCCGCTACGAGCACCGCATCATCGGCGATGCCCGGGGTGACTGGGGCGTGGAGCTGGATTTCGCGTTCCTCAAGCGACGGGGACGGCGTTCGGGGAATGACGGTGTCCCTGAAGATGCCCTGGAGGCGATGATCCGGCTGGGCGCGGAGCAGCTCGTGCCGGTGGAGGTGGTCTCGCCGCCGCTGCCCATCGACGAGCTCGGCGGGGTGGACCGCCTCATCGAGTCGCTGCGCCGGGCCGGGGCGCGGGGTACGGGGGACGGGCTGACCTATGCCTTCGGGCTGCAGCTCAACCCCGAGCTGCCGGCACTGGATGCGACCACCGTGACCCGCTATCTGCAGGCGTTCCTGTGTCTGCACGACTGGCTCAAGGAGCGCGCCCGGGTGGATCTTACCCGGCGGCTGACGGCCTACATCGATCCGTTCCCGCGGGATTACGTGAGGCGGGTGATCGATCCCGGCTACACCCCGGGCCTGGCGACGCTGGCGGACGATTACCTTGCCGCGAACCCCTCCCGTAACCGGGCCCTGGACCTGTTGCCGCTGCTCGCCCATATCGACAGGGAGCGCGTGCGTGCGGCGGTCGACGACCCCCGCATCAAGCCGCGTCCGGCGCTGCACTATCGCCTGCCCAACAGTGAGGTCGGCCGGCCCGGATGGGGGATCATGGCCGCCTGGGCGGACTGGCTGGCGGTGGAGCGCCTCGCCGCCGATCCGTCACGGCTTGCCGGGGTGTGCACCGCCTACGCCGAGCACCTGGATCAACCCCTGTCCGGGCTCGTGCACCCGTGGAGCGAGCAGGCCGGTACGTGGCTGGACGTCCCCGACGCCCCCTGATCGCGGTCACCGGTCCACGGCGTGGCGGTATCGGTCCGCGCCGGTGCATCGACGTCGCCCTGCGCCTTGCCGGCGGGAGACCGGTGCACTGGCATGCCGGGAGCGTCACTGACGGCGTCGCGGTCCACGCCGTGGTGATCTCCGGCGGCCACGATGTGGACCCGGTACTCTACGCGCAGACCCCCCGGGTCCGGCCCCGCCACGATCCGGAGCGCGACGCCTTCGAGTCGGACGTCATCGCCCGCGCCCTTGCCTGCGGCATCCCGCTGCTCGGCATCTGCCGAGGGGCGCAGTTGCTCAACATCGTGCGCGGCGGCAGCCTGCACCAGAGCCTGCGTAGTCGCCGTCGGCACACCGGCAACCGACGGACCTTGCTGCCGTGCAAGAGCGTGCGTGTGGTCGCGGGCAGCACGGTCGAAGCGGTCCTCGGAACCGGGCGGTTGCGGGTGAACAGCCTCCATGATCAGGGTATCGACCGGATCGGCGAGGGGCTGCGGGTGGTGGCGACGGACCGGGACGCCATCGTCCAGGCCGTCGAACGGCCCGGTGCCCGTTTCGTCATCGGCGTGCAGTGGCATCCGGAGTTCCTGGTTTACCTGCCCTCGCAGCGGCGGCTTTTCCGTTCACTGGTGGACGCGGCCGCGGCGAGCGAGGCCGTGCCTTTCGAGACAGCGTCCCGGCCGTGAGCGGCTATCTCGGGCTTTTCGCGCTCGCCTTCCTGGCGGCCACGATTCTGCCGGCATACTCGGAGGTGCTCTTCGGGGGCATGGTTGCGGCCGGTTATGACCCGTTCGCCCTGTGGTTGTGGGCGAGCGCGGGCAATACCCTGGGGTCAGTGGTCAACTGGTTGCTGGGGCGCTATCTGCTGCACTTCCGCGACCGCCGCTGGTTTCCGTTCCCGGCCGGCGCGCTGGGGCCCGCGCAGCGCTGGTTTCAGCGCTACGGGGTGTGGTCCCTGCTGCTGGCCTGGGCCCCGGTGGGTGGGGATGCACTGACCTTCATTGCGGGCATGATGCGTGTGCGCTTCCCGCTCTTCCTGCTGCTAACGGGTATCGGCAAGGCCACCCGCTATGCGGTCCTGCTCGCCTTGATCGTCGGCGCAGGGACGGCATTCCCCGTCCCGGGCTGAGGCTGGTTCCGGACGGCGCTAACGCCGACTAACGCTCGACTAACGCACCCTCGGATACGCTGCGCTGCAGACAAGGCGTACTCCGCAGTCGGTCGTCACCGCTTTGCCGCAGGCAGCGATCGGGCCGGCCCCCAGACAGAACACGAACGGTGCCGACAGCCATGCGTTATCGAGCGAATCCGACCGTAGCCGCCTCCCGGATCGCGGCCGCCCGGGTGGGCGGCGGCTGTGCCCTGTCCCTCGCAGCGGTCGTCTCGGCGTTGGCGAGTGCGCCAGCAGCGGCCGGCAAGGACATCGTCATCACCGGGGAGACCGCCACCCGGGTGGTGCGTGACGGCGACACCACCACGGTGTCCACGGACACCGTGCGTGGGGAAAACGGCTTCAACGATTTCAAGCATTTCCGCGTGCGCCGCGGCAATACCACCAATATGAAGCTGCCGGCGGGAACCCGGCGGCTGATCAACCTCGTGCACGACAGCCGCGCGGTCGTGAACGGCGAGCTCAACGCCATCCGCAACGGCGCGGTGGGCGGCGAGCTGCTGTTCGCCGACCCCCACGGCTTCGTGGTCGGCGCGAGCGGCACGGTGAACGCCGGCAGCCTCGCGGTGGCGGCGCCCACGGCGGATTTCATGGACCGCGTGGTCGAGGACATCGACGGCGACGGCAGTGCCGTCGACGCGCTCGTGCGCGGCGCGTTCCCGGTCTCCGGCGACGGCGTCATCCGCATCGACGGCGAGGTCAATGCGGACAAGGGCGTGCGCATCGTGGGCACGCGCTACGAGCAGACCGGCACCGTGAACGCCGGGGCTGCGCCCACCGACGGCGACCGCGCCGAGGCCACGTTCCGCGCAGCGGTAAACGTCGAGGGCTTCGCCGAGGCGGACGCCTTGCGCGTGGAGGGCGGCTCGCTGGTGGCCGTGACCACCGGTGACGCGACGATCGACGGCGAGGTCATCGCGCAGGCGCGCGACGGCAACGGCGGCGGCGTGCTGGTCACCGCCGGCGGGGACCTGGACATCGGCGGCAACGCGCGCATCGACGCCGACGCCGACGGTGCGGACGGTGACGGCGGCACGGTCGGCCTGTGGGCGGACCGCAATGCGGTCATGTCGGACGGGGCGCACGTGAGTGCGGACGGTGCCGGGGCCGGCAACGGCGGGTTTATCGAGTTCAGCGCGGGCGAATCGGTCAACATCGGTGCCGTGGAGATTACTGCCCGCGCGCCGGATACCGGCACGGCCGGTACCTTCGTGGTCGATCCCGCGGACCTGACCATCAGTGGACGCGAGGACTACGACGGCACTAACGCCGAGTTCACCGCCACCAACAGCATCACCGTTGCCCAGGGGGCCGTGATCAATACCCGGGACACGGCCGGGGGTGTGTCGGACGGTACGGACCGGGATGACGCCGGCCTGTCCGCGTCCCAGGGTGATTCCGGCAGCATCTCACTGGATGCGCCCACCATCACGCTGACCGGCGACGGCACTAACGGCGCGCAGCTGCTCACCTTCGCCACCGGGAGTTACAGCGCCGGCGATGTGACGCTCACCGCCGGTGGCGACCCGGAGATCAACCTCAGCATCGACACCACGCCGACGGCGACCATCGACGTCCAGGCCGGGGCGCTGGTCGACGCCGGGGCCCGGGGCAGCGGCAGCGCGGGTGACGTGGCGCTGGTGGCGACCGCCGTGGACCGGAAGGTGTCGGGCTTCAGCCAGGTATCCGCGAACGTGGACGTGGCGGGTGAGCTCATCGGCCGTGACATCTCGGCGACCGCGGAGGCACGGTCGCTGATCAAGCTCGTCAATCTCCAGAACGCCAGCGACGTGGTCACCGAGGACATCGGCAGCGGCCGCATCGAGGCGAGCTTCGACGATGTTACCGATCTCAGCCAGCTCGGCTACGAGCTGCCCGCGTCGTTTTCCGTGGCGAAAGTGGACGCGACGGTGGACGTCACTGCCGGTGCCAGCCTCGACGCGGCGCGGAATGTCACCGTGGACGCCAACGCCACCCGGCACGTGGACACCGCGGCGGACAATGCCGTGGGCAACATGGCGCTGCCCATCGGTATTGCCGCCATGTACGGCCAGATCAGCGGCACGACCCGGGCCGAGGTCGCCTCCGGGGCGACGGTTACCGCCGGTAACGACCTCGCGGTACAGGCCCGCAGCGACAACACACTGAAGGCGGCGGCGAGCGCCAGCGGCGAGGCGACCAAGTCGGGCAGCAGCGCCGCCGGTTCCGGCTCCACCTCGTACAAGACGGCCTCCACCGTGGGCGGCGCGCTCAGTATTGGCTATGCCGATACCAGCACCGAGGCCGTGGTTCGCGGCGACCTGAGCGTGGGCCGGGATGTTGCAGTGACGGCCCGGGATCGCAACGCCTACTCGGTGAGCGCGTCGTTCATGCTGCAGTCCGCACCGGACGCGCCAACCGCCGGACTTACCGCGGCGTTCGGCGAGTTCAACGCCGATGCCGACGCCCGCCTGGGGAGCGATGTCAACGGCGTCAGGGACGTCCGGGTGACCGCGGATTCGCTCACCGACGGCAACGCCGTGTCCTCGACCGCCGGGATCGACAGCGCCAAGAAGCGGACCAACCGCGTCAGCTCAAGCGGTGGCAGCTCCCGGGCGGCCGGCGGTGTCGGCGGCGGCATCTCCGGCGGGCTCAACCAGCAGGCCGGCGGCGCCTCCGGCGGCAAGATCCAGCTCGGTGCCGCCATGGCCATCGGCCTCACCGACGTGGGCTCCGATGCGCGTATCGAGGATGGCACCACCGTGAATGCCGACGGCAGCGTCGCGGTCCAGGCCCGGACCAAGCAGCAGGCGATCCGTACCATTGCCAGCAACACCCTGGCGGTGAAGGGCGCCAGCGCCAGCGGTTCGTTGACCACGATCAGCACCGGCCTCACGGTCGCCCGTCACACCCAGCACGCGCGGGCGCTCATCGGCAACGACGCCACCGTCACCGCGGACACCGTGGGGGTGCGCTCGGAGTCGCGAACGCCGATCACCGTGGACTATCCGGATGCCTGGACCGGCCCGGAATACTGGGACTCCGCGGCGGACGTGGTCAGCAGCCTCAAGGAGACGGCCTCGGCGGCGACCGGCGTGCTCGATCTGGGTAACAGCCTGTTCTCCTCGTTCACGCAGACCGAGGCCAAGAGTGCCGGCTCCCTCGGGCTCGCCGGTACGATCAACTATTTCGGCGTCGACCACACCTCGGAGGCGTGGATCGGTGACGGTGCCAGCGTCACCGCCCGCGGCGACGGGGACGGCACCCCGGATACCTGGTCCGCGCCGCTCGTGGCCGGTTCGGACGGCACCGACTGGCAGTACGACCAGGCCATCGACGTGAGCGCCCTGTCGCATACCGGGGTGATCACCGGGGCCGGTGTGCTCAACAAGCTCACCGGCGGCTCCTCGTCCAGTGGCGGCAGCTCCTCGAGCTCGGTCGGTGTCGGCGGTGCGTTCTCCTGGATCGACCTGGATGCGACCACCAGCGCCGGCATCGCCGACGAAGCGGTCATCGACGCGGGCGGCAACGGCCTGGGCGTGAACGCCCACGCGGACGACCTCGTCGTCCAGGTCCTGCCGGCGGCGGGCAAGGGCGCGAGCATCGGTGTCTCCGGCGTGTTCGGTCTCACCCAGGTGGACAACGATACCGATGCCGTCATCGCCGACAGCGCCACGGTCGATGCCGGGCGCATCGGCGTCAATGCGGACCAGTCCCTGCAGGCCTACGGTCTCGCCGGCGCGGTGACCCTCTCCAGCAATGCCGGCGTGGGCGCGAGCGTGTTCGTCCACGACGTCGAGACGGATACCAGCGCGGCGATCGGGGATATCGGCAGTAGTGGCGACAACCTTCTGCCGCCCCCGCTGGACACCGGTGGCCTGTCGCTGCCCGACGGTGGCGGCGTGCTGACCACGGGCGATCTCGTGGTCACGGCGGACACGTCCGGTCGCGTGGTCGGGCTCGGGGTGGCCGCGGCGGTCGCCCGGCAGAAGAACTCGCAAAAGCAGGGCATGACCGGCACCCAGCGCAGTGACGCCAATAACACCAGCAGCTCGGCGCAGAGCAGCACCCAGGGGCGGGTGAGCGATCCGCAGAACGACGGCAGCAACAGCAACGGCGCCGGGAGCACGCTCAGCAACACCGGTTCCCGCCTGGAGCAGCGCTCCGGCGGCAACAACAGCCAGCAGTCCCTGTCCGGCAGCAACGGCAGCCAGCAGCGCAGCAACAGCAAATTCAGCCTGGCCTTGGCCGGCTCGGGGGTCTTCAACCGTTCCCGCATCGATACCGCGGCCGAGATCGCCAACGTCACCGTGCACGCGCCGGACAATAGCAGCGACACGGACATCACCCTGCGCGCGGTCAACAACACCGATCTCATCGGTGCGGCGGGGTCCGGCGCGCTGAGCGTGGGCGGCAACAGCTCGAAGTTCTCCTCGGCGATCGCCGGCGCGGCCGCGATCAACTGGCTCGAGAACGACACCAGCGCGCGGATGATCGACACCACGGCGGATCGCGCCGGCACCGTGAACGTGCAGGCGGCCAATGCCGGCGACCAGGTGGCGGTGGGCCTGGGTCTCGCGGTGAGTAGCGGCAGCTCGGGCAGCGCCGCCGTGTCCATCGCCGGTTCGGCATCCCTCAGCCTGGTGGACGGGAGCACCACTGCCGCCATCGATGGCAGCGACGTCACCGCCGTGGACGCGGACGGAGACGGCACCGCGCCGGACGTCACGACGGTGGCCTTCGACCGTTCGCGCATCCTGAACGGCGGCGGCGCGTTCTTCGCCGCCGCCGGCCAGCAGAGCGGCGGGTTCGGCGCTGCCGCCACCGCGGCGTGGATCGGCAACGACACCACCGCCCGTATCGGCGGGAGCGCGCTCTCCGGGTTCAACGACGTCGACGTGCTCGGGCTCTCGTCCAGCCAGATCCTGCTCGGCGCGTTCACCGCCGGCGCTGGCGGCCGGGTGGCGATCGGTGGCTCGTTCTACGGCGCCTATGTCGACAACACCCTTACCGCGGAGATCGACGAGCGCGACGGCAGCCGTGCCAGCATCAATGCCGACGGCGACGTGACCGTCCACGCGGAGGGCGTCGACGGGTTCTCGCCGCTGGCCGGGTATCTCACCGCACCGGGGGACAGCAGCGCGTGGCTCACCGGCGCCTCCGGGCTCACCGGCGACAGCCGGCTGCAGCAGGAGGTCGAGACCGACAACGACGACGGCACCGCCACGGTGTTCGACGGCGATCTCTCCGGGGAGATGATCCTCGGTGCCGCGGTCAGCGCCCAGGGCAGCACCAACGGACCGGCCGGCGGGCTCGCGTTCGGCTTCACCTACGTGGACAGCGCCTACACCGCCGTGATCGGCGACGCGGACGTCACCGCCGGCGGTGACGTCGACGTCCGCGCCGCCAACAACGCGGCGATACTCGGCATGGCCGTCGGCGCCGCCGCCGGCAACCAGGCGAGCTTCGCCGGCTCGGCGATCGCCAACGTCATCCGCGCGGACGTCACCGCGCGGGTGGGGGCCGAGCGCGACGGCCTCGCCGCCGACCAGCACCGCGCGGTGGTCAACGCCGCCCGGGTGGACGTGGACGCGGCCGCCGACGGCGAGCTGTATTCCTTCATCGGCAGCCTCTCCGCCTCCGGCAAGGTCGCCATTGGTGCCTCCCTCGGCTACAACAGCATCGGCGGTGACGTGGCGGCGCGGGTACGCGCTGCCGATATCACGACGTCCGCCTCGGCCACGGATCAGGCGCCGTGGGCGGTCTCCGTGGACGCCCGCCGACGCTCGGCGGTGCGGACCCTGGCAGTCTCCGGCGGCGCCGCGGGCAACACCTCCGTGGGTGGCTCCCTGGTGGCCAGCGACCTGGTGGGCACCACCGGCGCCACGGTCGATCAGGGCAGCGATATCGACACCGCGAGCCTGCGCGTGAACGCCACCGACGGCGGTGACCCGCTCTCCGGCATCTGGTCCTTCGCCGGACAGGTCGGCGGGGCCGGTACCGCGGCGATCGGCGGTGCGTTCTCCGTGAACACCATCGACCGGGATCAGACCGTCGCCGTCGACGACAGCGACGTCACCGCGGACGGCGACGTCCAGGTGGCCAGCGAGGCGGACGCGAACGTGCGTACCGGTGCGGTCGCCGGTGGCGCGTCCGGCAACGTCGCGGTGTCCGGGTCGCTGACCATCAACACCCTGCTGGGCGAGGAGGAGGCCCGTGTCAGTGGCAGCACGGTCAACGCCGGCGGCCTCGAGGTCGCGGCGCGCGGCGGGCGCAGCATCTGGAGCCTGGCCGGCTCGTTCTCGGCGAGCGGTAATGCCGCAGTAGGCTTTGCGGGGTCGATCAACACCATCAAGGGCAGTCGCACCGCGACGCTCACGGGTAGCACGGCGGACGTCGGCACCGGCGACGTCGACGTCGCCGCCGGCGGCTACGAGAACGGCACGACGCGCCTGGTCTCCGCGGCCGTCGCCGGCGGTGCCGCCGGCTCGGCGGCCATCGGCGGCTCGCTGGCGGTCAATACGGTGCTGCGCACCGAGACCGCGCAGGCGGACGATGCCGACGTCACCGCCGGCAGCCTGTCGGTGACCGCGAACGACGGGGCCACGGAGATCGACGCCCTGGCGGGAGCGGCGAACGCCTCCGGCAGCGCGGCCGTGGGCGCCGGGGTGACGGTCAACACCATCAAGGGCAGCCGCAGCGCCCTGCTCACCGGGAGCGTGCTCGACGTCAGCGACAGCGTGGACGTGCTCGCGCGCCAGGACGGGACCATCCGTTCCGCCGGCGTCGCCGGCTCGCTCGCGGGATCGGTGGGTGTCTCCGGCTCCAATACCACCAACATTCTTGACGGCACCGTCGAGGCGGGCGTCGAGAATACGGCCTCCAGCGACGACGGCCAGGACACCACCGTGCGCGCCACCGACGCCGCGACCATCGAGTCGCTGGCGGGGCAGGTGAGTGGCGGCGGATCGGCGGGCGTGGGTGTGGCCGCCGGGATCAACCGGATCGGCACGGCCGTCAGCGCGTATATCCGTGGCGAATCCGGCGACGGTGCCTACCGCGGCAACGACATCCGCGTGGACGCGCTTGCCCGGCCGGAGATCAAGACCGTGGCGGTGAGCGGCTCCGCCGCCGGCCAGGCCGGTGTCGCCGGCTCGGTGGCGACCAACATCGTCACTGCGACGACCAGGGCGCGGATCGAGCAGGGCGCGCACGTCGTGGCGGCCGACGACCTCGCGGTCACCGCCCGCGACCGCAGCGTCGTGCGCGTGCTCGGCGGCGCCGCCGGCTTCGGCGGCCGCACCGGGGTCGCCGGTACGGCGACCTTCAACCTCATGGAGGGCGAGACCTCGGCGGCCATCACCGGCGGCGCCACGCGGGTGTCCGCCCTGGGCGGGGACGCCGGCGACGACATCACCGTCTCCGACGGCACCATCGCCGGGGATGCGCCGGATCCGGGGGCCTGGTCCGACCCGGAGGACTTCAGTCCGGTGAACGACCTCGCCGAGAACGAGGAGGACGTCAACGGCCTGGCGGTGCGCGCGAGCAGCATCCAGCAGGTGGGCGTGCTCGGTACCGCGGTCTCGGCCACGGTCCCGCGGCTGACCGGCTCCGGCTCCGGCGCGGCGGTGGGCAACGTCAACGTGGTGGCCGGCGCGACCCGCGCGGAGATCGAGAACGCCACGATCAACGCGGCCGCCGACGGCACGCCGGCCTCCGGCGCGGACGTCACCGTGGGCGCGAGCAGCCACGTGTTCGACGTGGACTACGTCCTCGCCGCCTCGGGTGGCGGCTGGGCCGGGGTCGCGGGGGCGATGGACGCCAACGTGATCAAGCGCACCACCCACGCGGGGCTCCACGGTGCGACGGTCAACGCCGGCGACGCCGTATCGGTGGATGCCCGCTCGACCCAGGCGGTCGCCGGCTTCGCGGCCGGGGCGACCGCCGCCGGCGGGGCCGTGTCCGGCTCCGTCGCCCTCGCGGTCGCGCAGGGGAACACCGAGTCGCTGGTCGACGGCGGCAGCGACGTGGACGCCGGCGGCGACGTCTCCGTACGCTCCGAGTCGGACGTCAGCGTCGCCACCACCGGCGGCGCCGCCTCGGTGGGCGCCGTGGGGGCTGGCGCCGCCTTCGGCGTGGGGGTTACCGAGGCGACGACCGTGGCCCGCATCACCGGTGCGGGCACGCGGGTGCTCACCCCCGGGCAGGTGACGGTGGACGCGGATGCGACCACGACTCTCACCACGGCGGCCGCGGCGGCCTCACTGGCCGCCGGCGGCGCGGTCGCGGGCGCCGGCTCCCTCGGCTACGTACGCAATACCACGGAGGCCACCGTCGAGGACGCCACGGTCGGGACAGACGGCGACGCGGTGGGCGGCCTTGATGTGAACGCCGGCGACGACGTGACCCTGAACACGGTGGCGGGCGCGCTGGGTGTCGAGGTCAGCGGGGGTGCCGGTGCCGGGGCGGGCGCCGGCGTGATCCTGGTGCAGAGTGGCACGCGCGCCGAGATCAACGGTGCCGATGTCCTCGCCAGCGGCGACGTCAACGTGGATGCGCGCCGCGACGCCGACCTGTTCCTCACCTCCGTGGCCGGCGGCGCCGGCGTGAACGTGGGGCTGGCGGGTTCGGCGGGCGTCATCATCCTCGGCGACGGCACCGTGACCAGTGACAGCGAGGACTACGGCAGCCCGGACGAGGAGCTGGACAAGGGCGGCAGCGGCACGCTCTCGGAGATCGACGGCCTGACCAGCGGCGGGAAGACCGGCAATTCCTCCGGCAAGTACGACAACCCGCTCCAGGCCAATTCCGACCCGGACGCCGAGCTCGAGACCACGACCTCGGATACCCTCGCGTACGACGACGGCACCGGCGGTACCCGCGATGCCGGGACCACGCTGGAGGACAGCACCGCCTATGACACCGGCGGCCGGTACCGCAACCGCAGCGCCGACGAGACGGCCGCGCGGATCATCGCCAGCGACGTGGACGCCGGCGGCGACGTCTCCGTGACCGCGACCAATGCGACCGCCACGGAGAACATCACGGGTGCGCTGGGTGTCGGCGGCACCGTGGGCGTCGGCGTGGGCATCGGTTTCACCCGGGTCTACAGCGAGGTCACCGCCGAGATCGATGACAGCACGGTCTCCGGTGACGGGATCACCGTGAAGGCGGACGCCGACGACCTCGGCGACGATTACGCCGCGCTGCTGCATTCCTACGTGGGCTCGGTCGGCGGCTTCGGCGGTGTCGCGGTGAACATCGCCGACGCGCGGCTCGACGACACCGTGACCGCCCGGGTGCGCAACAGCACGGTCACCGGCAACGGCGGTGACCTCGACGTGATCGCAAGCGACGGCTCCAGCGTCTCCACCAGTGCCTACGGCGCGGCGCTCTCCGGCGGGATCGGCGTCGCCGCCGTCTATTCCGGCGCGAAACGCGACGGCACCGTGGACGCCTTCCTGGACGCCGACAGCCCGGTGACCGGGTTCCGCGACGTCGGCCTCAGCGCGGCGACCGACGCCGTTACCGGCGCCCGAGGATGGGCCGGTGCCGGCGGTTTCCTCGCCGGTGCCTCCGGCACCGGCGTGGTGGCGGCGGACAAGGTCGCCGCGGACGCGCGGATCAGGACGGGCACCGCCGTGAACGTCTCCGGCGGCGTCTCCGTCGACGCCTCCGCGCGCTCCCGCGTGACGGCGGATGCCCTCGGCATCGCGCTCGGCGGCTACCTCTCGGCGGCGGCATCCATTGCCGAGGCGACGGCGGGCGCCGGTGCGGTTGCCGTGGTCGAGGACAACGCCGACGTCCGGGCGGACTCCCTGGATGTCTCGGCGAGCCGCGGCACGGCGGACGCCGACGATGCCGACATCGCGGACAACGGCCTGGACGGCAGCTTTTCCTCCGACCCCGCCTGTCCGGGGGCGGGCGCCGTCGATGCCTGCGCCTTCGCCCGCGGCGCCTCCGCGGGCGGCCTGGTCGGCGTGAACGCCACCAAGTCCACGGCGACGAGCACCGGCGAGGTCCGCGCCGAGGTGGGGGATGTGACCCTGCCGGGCGCCGACGTCTCGGTGACGGCGGGCGCCACCACCGGCCAGTACAGCGAGGCCACCGGCTACTCCGTCGGTATCGTGGCCGCGGGCGCCAATCTCTCCTACGCCACGAACAGCGTCACCACCAAGGCCATCCTCGACGGGCCCGCCGGCCAGCACGGCGGTATCGGTACGCTCGAGGTCCGGGCGGTCAGCGAGAACGACGCCACCGGCCGCGCCACCGCCGGCAGCGGCGGCGTGGTCTCGGGGGCCGCCTCCAAGGTGGAAACCGACGACGAGGCCGTGACCCGGGCCAGCGTGGCGGCGGGCATCACCGACGATCCCCTGGTCAGCGACGCGCTGCGCGTGCGTGCCTACCACACCTCGCGCTACGACGGCCGGGTGGACAGCGTGCAGGCCTCCGTGGTCGGGGCGAGCGGTGCCCGCGCGGATCACGACATCACTACCGACGTCGATGCGACGATCGCCGGCGGCGCCCACCTGGCCGCCGGTTCCGCCCAGGTGACCGCGCAGACCGACGTCCGCAGGCCCAAGGATACCGACTACGACATCACCTCGGGCTCCGGCGGCGTGATCGACGCCCCGGCGGTAGAGGCGGACAGCCATATCGCGCCGCACACCGATGTCACCGTCGGCGACAACGCCGTCCTGGACGTCTACGGCGACTGGCGCGAGCCCGGTCACCGCCTGGTGCTGGAGTCCGTCAACGACGTGCAGGCCGATCAGCGGGTGAAGCTGGATTCCGGCGGGGCGATCTCCGTCGCGAAGGCGGAGTCCCTGGTGGACATGGACGGTGCGGTGGCCGGCGTCTCCGTCGGCAACGCGACCCTGGAGACGGTCGGCGACCTCGTGCTCGCGGCCTATACCACCGCCGATCTGGATGCCCGCGCGAACGTCAAGACGTACGGCGGTGCTGGCGCGGCACAGGGCAAGAGCCGCACGAAGGCGGCGGTCACCAACCGGGTGGATGTCGCGGGCGGCGCGCGCACGAAGTCCTGGGGCGACACCGCCATCTATGCCGGACGCGATGCCGACGGCACTCAGGGGCTGTTCGATCTCACCGCCCGCACCGAGCTGTGGAACAAGACCGCGTTCCCGGTGGAGACGGACCCGGTGGCGGACGCCATCGCCGATCAGTCCAACCTGATCACGCTCGCCAGCAACGCGAAGGTGCGCAGCGTGCGCGACGTCGAGCTCTACGCCGATGACGGCCGCCGCCTGCTCACCGGCTCCGGCACCGGTACGGACCTCTACCGCAAGGCCGCGGAGGACATCGCCAACGCTATCGGCGACCTGGTCGGGGCCGACGACATCTCCCTGGAGATCACCTACCAGAATACCGAGGACGCCAGCACCGACCGCGTGCAGGTCGATGGCGACGTGCTCACCGGCGTGCACTCGCATCAGACGCTGACCATCGGACGTGACTTCACCGCAACCGAGCAGAGCGACGGCATTACGTTTACCCGCGAGACGCGGGACCTAGTGAGCGAGCTTCAGGACCGCATTGACGAGCTCTACGAGTTGCTGGACAGCTACTCCGGGGTCGAGGCCGCCAAGAACTCCTACGAGGCCGAGATACGCCTGCTCGAACGTCAGGTCGCGAAACTGAGCGGCCAGAGTGAGGAGTCACCCGGTCGGAGCGGCTATGAGGTCGAGTTCATCGAGGTGGATCCGATCCTGGCCCGCCCTGGCTCCATCCATGTCATCGGTGACAGCCTCGAGGGGGGCGGCGAATTGCATGCCCCGGGTGATGCACGTATCGACATCAACAACGACAGCCCGGCGTTCCTCGACATCACCGGTCTTGAGATCCCCGGCGACGCCGGGGGCGAACTGACGTTCAACTATACCTCGGTATCCGGCAATGCCGATCTGAACAACCTCAACGCGGGCAATGGCGCGGCGTTCTCGACCATCGAGACGGCCCAGAACTCGCCGGACCCCCTGATCAGCGTTGATTCCACGTTCGAGCCGGGTCTCGACAATCCGCCACAGAACGTCACTGTGAGTAACGCCGGCACGGTGGATCCGTCGATCTACGTATCCGGCGACATTCGCAACCTTCGCGGCAAGGTCGAGATCGAGAGCAAGACCGGCAACGTCCGTGTTACCGGCAACATCCGGGCGAACACCGTGGACATCGCCGCCGGGAATTCGCTGACGCTCTCTTACGTGGATACCTTCAGGCATGTTGGCGGCGATCCCCGTTCGGGCGGCTATGGCGGGGTGCTTGTCGCGGGCAATAACCTCATTGCCTCAGCCCGGTATCTCAACCTCAACGCAACCGTCCAAAGCGGGATCCCCGAGTGGGACCTTAATCTCGACAGCAACGATCGGGCTGCGATCGACAGCTTCCGGACGAGCTACTGGTTGGCGCGGTACGCGGGTGCCAGTCCGGATCCCACCTTCACGGTGCGCGAGCGCGATAATGCGGCCGGCACGCCGTCGGTGGTCTACGACGTCCGCACCAACCGCCTGGAGCTGGGGAACGTCGAGGTCAAGGGCGGCTACATGGAGCTGTCCGGCAAGATCATGAATACCGGCAAGGGGACGTTCTGGGACACGAGTCTGACGACCTTGGGGGTGAAACACTTCAGCGATATCAATAGCGCCATTACTAATGACTCCACTGTAACGTTGGCGACGCGGTCTATTGGCTCTGACGAGGTTCGTGTTGTCTTTGATGGTGGTAGCGAGGAGTACCGCCTTGAGGGCGCGGCTGTGAGGGAGATGCCCGATTTCAACGGCAAGAAGAGCTATCTCAGCAGTGCTGGCCGGATAAACATTGAGACTGGCGGCTACAGTTTCTCTGCCAGCAATGCCAGTGACGACGCCGATATCCAGACCATCGGCAAGCTCAAGGTGCTCGACGGTTACGGCCGCATCGATATCACGAACGACACCGGCTATGACCTCCATGCCAACGCCCTGAATGCCGGTAACGATATCGAGGGCACCCTGCGGATCAACGACACGGACTCCGCCAGCGGGAACGGCAGTGCGACCACCACCCTCTACAAGCGCCTCGGTAACGACGTCCGGGTTTACAAGGAGCAGAGCGACGGCTCGATGGCCCTGGATCACACGAACCAGGACAGCCGTTCGGCGCAGTACACGCCGGACGCTCACCTCAAGTACGCCTGGCTCACCGGCACGGACTCGCGTGAGAGGCGCACGACGCGGCGCTACAGCGACACGGCGATCGGGTTCATTCCCAGTGGCGAGGCGGACTGGGAGAAAATCGATACCAAGACCCTCAGCTCCGCGCCGTTGCCCGACGGCGAGTTCATTACGACGGAACGGGTGGGGCAGGGCCAGGTCGATATCACCCGGGACGACTGGGTCAAAGACTATGAGCGCAGCTGGTCCGAATGCGTGACGAGTTCCCCCGGCGTATGCTGGGAAACCCGCTATCACTACAAGCTCGTGGAAACCCGCGGTCTGCGAACGATCTACCGGCATTCCGTCGCTGCCGATAACCCGGTCGATATCGAGTTTACCGGCCAGGACAGCCCGGTAATCAATGTCGACAATGGTGGTTCACGGCTGACACTCGGTGGTGGGGTTGTCGCGCCCAACGGCAGTGTCGCAGTGGACACCGGCTCCGTGACCGGTGTGAGCGACGGCGCCCGTATCGCCGCCAATCGTATCGACATCGACGCGGTCAGCGGCATCGACAACTTTACGGTCAATGCCGGCGATGCCCTCCGCGCGGTGACGGATCACGGCGACGTGAACGTCAATGCCACGGGGCGTACGCCGCTGGAGCGGGTGGCCTCCGGCAACGGCAACGTCAACCTCAATGCCGGCGGCGACGTGGTCGTCGCCGGCACCGCCGGTTCCGGCGCGGTGGTCAGTGGTCGCAGTATCTCGCTGGGCTCCGGGGCGGGCAGCGTGGGCACGTCGGCGGTCCCGGTGCGGCTCGACTCCAGCGTCGGCGGGGAAGGCACGGTAACGGTCACCGCCTCCGGCGACGCCCACGTCACCGAGACCGCCGGTGACCTGCGTGTCGACC